>Ga0180008_1000403_pt1 | contig 38356 bp, 63 predicted proteins | sample MM_PW_MetaG_FD_121121 | JGI IMG/M metagenome (GOLD analysis project Ga0180008, IMG submission 121121) | Groundwater microbial communities from the Aspo Hard Rock Laboratory (HRL) deep subsurface site, Sweden - MM_PW_MetaG | ecosystem: Environmental > Aquatic > Deep subsurface > Groundwater... | reverse complement strand
GCCAGTCATATTTTTTAGTCCTCTTCTTCTTCGTATGCTCCGGGTATTCTGAAGATGCTGAATCCTGATGACCTGGTGAGTGTTCTTTTGAAACAGATTTCTAATTCATCTTTTAGTGGTTTTGTGAATATTTCGCTATCTACTAGTTTTACGCTGTAATCGTTGATTTTGATTATTGGGGATTGTCTGTTTAGTTTTGCCCGGTTCACCATATTGACACAGATTCGGGTTGCTATACTGGTTATGCATGGTGGTATGTCTTCGAGTGTTCCGTATTCTGTTATTAGGTCGGTGTTTCGGTCATTATCAATAATGGATTTGGTTTCGATTAGTAATTCTTCAAGATAATTAGTCAATTGTTCATCTGCCGTATCACCACCAGTGATGTCTTTGAATCCTAAATCCGCTGTCATTATACCGGTTTCGCGTATAACCCGGGCAGGAGTACTATAATAAGTCATAATTATTTTGTTCACCTCCAAAAAAAATAATCATAATAATAATAATAATAAGGATAATCTAAATTTAAAAAAGAATTAAAAATGAATTGATAAAATAAATTTTAGTAATAGTTCATAGTATTTTTTCACCTCATCATCAAAAAAAATAATAAAATATTAGTATGTTCTATCTGGATAATTCCTATTAGGATAAATCCTAGTATTTGTAGCGAAATCTGGCATTGAATCAGTATATAAAAAAATATTATAACCTATACTATTATTTGATGCACTATAAGCTCGTTTACTATCAAGTAAGAACTCTGAATCACTAAGTGGGGTATCAAAATCTCCTATATAATTCTGTAAAACTGGTAAAACCTTAGCCCCATTAACGGTTTCATTTAATTTCCGTATTCTACGAGTTTCTTCAAGAATCCACCGACTATCTTGGTTCCTTAAATATTTGTAAGTCATTGGGAAATCATAATCTAGGTTAGTGCAAAAATAGGTATGGTCGCCTCCAGATTCTACATTTGTTTGACCATTCACTGATGTAAAAGCCCCTAATTTAGTATTAGGATTTAATCCATTGCTTAGGATAGTTTTAGCATCGATTAACCAATTATTTAAACCATTTTTTATAGTGTTTGTTAGTGTGCTATTGTAGGGTAGGAAGTCATCAAATACTATTCCATCGACTTCAAAAGTGTTTACTAAATCAGTTAGTACATTTAAACGGTTTGTTTTCCATTCACCATCAACATATTGGCTTGAATTTTGTCCTATGTGGTCGAATGGTGCGAACCATAACCAGAAATTTAAACCAGCATCTTTTGCATTATTCAAAGCATTAGTTATTCTTGTTTCTTCTGTACTTCTAAGGGTAGGGCCTCCAAATTGAAAATAAATATCAGTGATGCCATTATTTTTTAGTGTATTATAATTTGGATTGGAACCGTATCTCATGCAAATACCAATCATATTAATACGTCCCTTTTCGTAGTATGCCCATATCTTGCCAGATTATGTCCCCAACGGCGGGACTCATAATCCTAGAATATATTTGACATTTCGCAGCATTAGCAGGGCTTTGCCCAGATACAAAAAATGTTCTAAATCCATTTGCTGTGTTGTAATCCACGAATGATTCACTAATATAAACATCTGCACTAGTGTACCAGGCTATAATAATTCTATGTGTTTTATTACTCGCTACTTGACTATCTCCTTCAACTTGGAAACTATAATATGTACTTGGCAAAATCCCGGATATGGTGGTTGAAGTAATAGACGCATTTCCACCACTACAAACTAATTTCAGACACCCGTTACTATTTTTTCCTTTTGTGTTATCATAGGTTAGTGTTCCGTTTGTTCCTGCGTATCCAGTAGTGTTTCCAAGTGCTTTTCCACACGTGGCTTGATTATCACTTAATAAATTAGGATTAATAGGGTTTTTACGCACTGTTTTTTGTCCTAATCCTTTTTGTATGGACATACTTATTCACCCGTACCTGTAACTTACGCCTTCACTATTCACAGTACTATTAATATAAACTTTCTGTAAATCATCAATTAAAACAACTGTACTATCTCCAGCAGCTAATACATCTCCTCTAACTGTTCCGGATGGGGTTGTAGTGCTCCCACCAACGCTAATAAGTCCAGTATTACCAAGTAATGCAGTTATAGTTACATATTCACAAGCCGTACTTGAAGCCACTAATGTAACTGCGGTTCCCGCAGTAGTAACAGTTTTATTACCATCACTAATCGCACTCGGAACTTTAACATAAGCAGTAATATCATCAATATCCTTATCCAAAGCACCAATATCAGCTTTTAAAGGATTATCCGTACCCCCTTGAATACTTCCATCGTTACCCCTTAACACCACACTACCCGGATTATCCCCTGTTAAAAGAGGCCCGTTCTCGTCCACAGGTACTACATTGAAACCTATTTTATCTCCAACAGTTACAAGGGCATCGTGTAATCCACCTATCCATTCCATTAATTTATCAGCCATAAAATTGTGCCTCCTTTAAAAAAATAAGTAAAATAGGATAAGGTTTTATACTCCAACAGTACCTTCAATGGTATGCCAAGCAACACCATCACAAATACATAGATAAGTTTTACCCTCAGCACCAGAGTCTAGGAATACCCCAACAGCCCCGGCCTGACCAGTAACCGCACCAAAAGCACTTGCCATCTCAGCAGCAGTTGGAGCACCACTAGTATCAGCAGTACCGAATTTAAGATTACCAACAATATTCTTCACAGTTAATAATCCATCACTGTTAAGACTGGCCTGTTCAGCATTAGCACTGTCTTTAACTATAAGTTTTTTAGCACCAACCGCATCACCGAGTTTAACAATAACATCTTTAGCCGATGCAGCAGTGATTGCTAAATCAGCGGTAGGAGTTAAATCCCCTATAACATTCCCGGTTAAGTTTCCAACAAAACCAGAAGCATTAACCACACCATTACTATCAATATAAGCCACAGTAGCCTCTGCACTATCAATCACTAATATTTTACGGGCACCATTCGCATCAGTTAAAAGTATCTTAACATCTTTACCAGTAGCACCATTAATTGAAAGGTCATTAGCAGCCTTAGCAGTGATGGCCGGGGTCACTATACTATCAATAGCCACAGATGTGAATAATAACTGGTTTTCATCCATCTTATCGATTAATTCCATTATCGCAGTTTGAACATCAGGTTTAACCATACTTTAATTCCTCCTCAAAAAATAATAATAATATATTTTAATTATAAGCTTTCCCTTTCAATGAAAGCAGTGACAGCAGCATTCTTTTCCTGGTACTGAATATCTCCTTCACATGACAAGTACCATTCAGACTTACGAGCTTCCGGAACCCTTTTAGGCTCAACACTAACCTCTTTAAACACACCTTCATTCATGTTAGACACATTCTGAAGCATAGCGATACGGCCAGTATGACCATCAGTGAGGTTCTGAACACTGGATTTAGCACGAGAAAGGAGTGGCATGTAAACCGGTGTGATTCCCTTATATGGCGGTAAAACACCAGTGGATAATACTTGATCACCAAGAGCAGTGTTTCTTAGGCCCCAAAGGTCGAGTGCTTGTAGGAATATGCTCTGGTCTATCATGAAACAAAGCTGTGATGGGTCATCAAAGTATCTTTCAGGTAATGCCTCGATCATAGCATCGAATAGGGTTAATGGGAATTGTTTAGCTGCTGGGTCAAAGTCTTTATTGGAACCCGCACCGAACAATTGGTTCCCGGCGGATACTGCGAACCCATCGGTTTGAGATAATAAATCATCATTAGTATAAACTATATTAGTGTTACCGAAGAATGCGAGTTCTTCCTTATCCCTTCCATGAGCATTACCTAATAGGTTTAATAGGAATGGTCCGAAGGTTTGTTTACCAAGAACTCTTCTTAGTGTCCTGTCATATATCCCGGCGGATGCTACCATCTCAACAGCATCAAGTATGTTTTGTTCTGCGACTGGTTCTGCTTTATCATCATCATCTAAAACTCTTACGCTTCCGTTAGCAGCTGCACCGGCAACGGTTACTCTCCCATAGAATTGGATGCTGTCTATGTTTTGTTTGGATCTGTCCATTGTGACCCGGCGGATCATGGATAATAGTTTGGATTTTACTTCCATTGCTTCCATGAATTGGGTTTGTTGTGCAGGGTTTAGTATGAAATTGGATAGGTCGTCTATGTCTAAATCTGATTTAAATGCAGCTACTGCTTTGTCTAATAATTCTTGACTCATAATTATTTCCTCCATTTATAAAGAATATTTAATAATAATAGTTTTCAATGTTTTACCATGCTCTATTGATTGGTAATCCGTTTTCATCACGTTTGTTACTGGCCTCTGGTTTTTTAGGGGGTTCATCGGTGAGGTCATTGGATTTATTGACTTGTTGTTTTAGGTCTTCTATTTCTGTTTTCAGTGCTTCGAGTTCGGAAGGTTCATCGTCATCTTCCTCTTCTTTAGATTCATCCTCTTCAGATGCTTCTGGCTCTTCTTCTGCTTTAAGTGCTTCAATCAATTCAGATTTAAGGGATTCAAGTTTCTCATCTAAATCGTTTTTAGTCACAAATTCTATTTTCTCTTCTGATTTCTCAGATACTTGTTCTTCTTTACTCATAGTGTTATCCTCCAGGGTTGGGGTTCTTTCATTCATTGCAGATTGTATTAATTCATTAAGACTATCAAAAGCAGATTGTATCTTACTAAAAGTATTATTACTTATACTACGACCTGCTTTATTTGATTCTTTATCAGAGTCATCGACTAGACTAGGATCTCCGGTTCCCCAAGGAACAGGCTTATTTTTAACACTGGTAAAAATAGCATCAAAAACACAGGGTTTATCAACAACAGCAATACTAACCGGGACAGGGTCTTCGAGTTCAGCTACAAGGGTTCGTTTCTCAGCCTTAAATAATTCGGCCCGTGTTTCTGGTACATACATGGCACTGAAGCCTCTTAGTTCACCGGATTCAATACGCTCCCAAGTAGTGTCATCTTCGATTTTAATAGTTGTCATCCATGTACCAATTGGTAAACTTACTATGGTTCCATTAATGTTTTTAACACTCATGGGTTCCTTAAGCGTCCAGTTCTCTACTGATTGGCCTATAATATCCTTTGTACTGTTGATTATGTGCATTGAATCGGCATTACGGTATTCTGTATTGTATTTATGGACCATTGTCTCTATTTCATCAACACTAAATGTTTTCTCGCCTCTGTCGAAGTCGCAGTCGGGGCATTCTGGTATTGCTACGGGGCCGGTTACTAGTCTTTTAATGGTGTCTTTTATGGCTATAAAATTAGTTAATTGTGTGATATTCATTCACCTCCAAAAATAAATTTAATTAAAAAAAAAATGAGTATATTATACTTTGATTAAATCCGCAGAAGTTAAATCCATATAACTCTTAGGCGGCACCGGACCAACCGGTTTACCAACAGGCTCAGGTGTACACTCACACCGAGTATGGAAAGGTGGTCTCATGAAATCCTCTAATGGATAAGGCCCGGCGTTATGGATACGAAGACACCTAGGACATGGATTCTTACCTAGAAGAGTATTCCAATAAGGGATATTGTATTCTTCATAAGTCATGAATAATCCTTGGTTACGTGCCCTCATGGTCTCTGTTTTAGCTATCATCTCGGCCCTTGTCTTAGCACTGATAACACGATTATTAACCTTCAATGGTTCAATCGGTAGTTTCGCTAGTCGTCTTGTTATTTCTTTAGTTGTTTGGTTATTGGCAACACCTCGCCAAACTGTTCTCTGCACATCGGCTTGTAAATCAATTGATAAATTCTTTATAAGATTGAAATCATAACGATTCAAATTAAAAAGTGCCCTGGTATCAACATTACTCGTAAAAGCATCAACCTTCATCTGATCGTAACCAAGCTTCTTACCATGCTCATAAAAAGACTTAGTGAAGGATTCGACATCGGGCATCTTGGATGTGATAAACCGGTCCATCTCAGGATTAACGCTTCTAAGGAAATCATATCGCATTAATTCTTTAACACGGGCTTCTTTAACCAGATCCATATTAATATCCATCTGGGCCATAATAATTGAATCAATAAGATCATAGAAAGCTAATTGTTCAGGAGTTAAAGGAGTAGGGTTCTTGGCGAATAACTCTTCTTCTGGTGTGGCTTTAACTGAGATGCCTCTTAATTGATTCGATGACTCCCCTATTATCATAGCCATCTTTGTTGCTAAACTCATTCTTCGCCACCTCCAATAAATCATCACGCATATTATCAAGTATCTTAATCACATTAGGATCATCATTTACTTCAGGAGTGTAATCAATAGCTGTACCATTAATGTAATGGGCATTCATGGCCGGGTGATCGATTTCTTCAAGGCCAAACTTCTTACCAAAGAATCTTATGAGATCGTTTGGGGTCATGGCTCCTTTATCAGATAATTTTGTGGCCTCTTCCAAGTCCTGAGTGGTTTCATCAATACTTAATGGGTTGAAAACAAATTCCACGTGTTCTATCCCGAAACAAGTTTTTATAATATAATCATTAATGGCGGGATAATATTTCTCCTGGTTAGGTTTAACTTCACTATCCCGGTATATCTTAGTTGATTCTATTCCAAGATTCCCAGCAAGAGAACCGGTTTCATATATACCAATCCGGTATGGTGGGACCTTATGTTTGCTTACTATCTCGTCTCGGTTATCTTTACGGTATAATCTGAAACTGGCTTCTTTAATATCCACTGCGAGGGGTTTGAATTCTACTTTAACCTCGCCTTCGTCTTTATCATCAGTAGGTAAAGCAAGTATAAGTGTACTATGCGGGTTTTTGGCTAATTGTTTGAAATGGTCTTTGATTGCTTTTTGAAGCTCTGTACCAATAATCTTACCATCCGCATCTTTAATATCCTTATCAGCGTAATTACCGGTAATAAACACAGCATAACTTGGTACTGCGTAGTTATCAAAGAAAGTAGTATTATATCTTGCCCGGCTAATATCCCCTGTTATTGTGGTGATGGCCGGTACGATTTGTGGTATTCCATAAAACTTATCACGTGGATGATACCGGTTAAAGAATAGTAACTCGGTGGCCCTGCTCTCAGGAGGTAATGTTCCTTTAGGATGCCATGTCCCATTGGTTTTATGTAGGTCATTTTCAAGATTAGAACCATCTATTATATCATTACCTGCTGGTACGGATTTATAATAAACTTTATTGGTCCCGATTTGTTGAACAAACCTTTGACGAGTATTATCCATCCTTATGGTATGACTGATAACATGTCTTAGTCTCAGGATTGGTCCATCATAGGCTTTCTTTTCCTTAATTACTTCCGCACCAGCATACCCCATGCTTCCATAATCAACCTCGGTGTTACCGAAAACTTTTGTAGGACTCCAATATTCACTACCAAAGAAATCAGTTAATGTTTTAATATCCTGGTCATTCGCTTTTCCATCAACATTCTTAAGATAATAACCAGTCCCCGCCACATCATGGGCCTTTGTATATACACATGATTCATGATACCCGTTTAGTTCCATGAGGGTTGCGAGTTTTAAAGGATTGTATATGGGTTCTCTTATGCTGAGTGATCCATAGCTACCTGTGAATGGGTCTTCTATTAATTGGTTTGATTCATCACTTTTAAGTGCGTATTTGTCGAGGGCTGATTTACTTACAAATTGCCCGGTCTCGGTGACGAATCCAAAAGGTTTACTCATAATATCTTATTCTCCCTAAAATACTTTGAAAGAAGGTAATTTCTTAACTAATTTATTAAATCCAACACTTCCAGCATCAATAATATCATCATGATCATATTCTTTATCATCAGGCCCGAAATCTTTAAACTCATCAATCAAAGCCTTATTCCATTTACCCTCAACAATACTAACTTCATTATTCTTAAAAGCCCTAGCCATAGGCCGGGCCCTTGTAAACTTATTAGTCATAGGTTTAATGAACTTCAATACCAAGCCCTTATCAAGGTAATCTCTAAGAATCTGTTTAAGGTATCTTTTAGCAAGTACCCCACTCTCAGCTACTCCTTTCTCAGGATAATACTCTGTTTCAAATATGCCCTCTTCCCATTCCGGGTTATCCTTTTCAATAACATCAATAAAGGTTTCCTCTGGAAACTCAGTCCGGACATGGACAAGGTCAGTAATATAATTATGGCCCCTACTATCTCTTTGCCATTTAACGAAAGCAGTATAATCTCCTTTCTTAGTAATAGCTATATCTAGTCCTCGGAGGTTACGAACAAAACTAATATTTTCTAATTTAGATTCTGGGATAATACAATCATTTAATAATTTTTCTGGGAACAGTTCACCTTTAGCTGGTTTATAATGCCAGTCACCATCTTTCTGGTATTTCTGATCAATAAAATCCAAGTTATCCAATGTTTTAGAATAAATTTTCTTATTAATGAAGGGGTTATGTCTCCAATCAAGTGGATAATAAGGATCAGTTCCATCTACAAATGTTTCGCATAAATAATCAGTACTAGGTCCTCCAGGATTACTAAGATTAATCATACTAAGTGGTATATGACTAGTCTTATCACTACGGAGAGAACGATAAATAAATGTTAATATTTTAGGATCTAATTCACTGGCCTCATCATTAATAATCCGATCATAAGATTCTGATTTAACTTTACCTTTCTTTTTAACATGGTCAAAGGCTTTAAACCATATCTTAGCACCAGACGGGGCTGTGATTCTTAGTTTAGATTCATTACTTTTACAAGCCTTTTCACCTAATCGGTTTTCATCACATATCCAATCGTTTAGGTTTTCCCAGATACTGTCTTCACCGGTTAGTTCAGCATAATTAAGGCGTGTTACTAGGCAGGAGTATTTGGGAAATTCAAGGTATTGAGCAGCTAACATTGAACCTAGATATGTTTTACCACCGTAACCCCCTGCACCGATAAGGGCTTTATTAGCCTCATCATGTTGTAGTGGTTTGGTTACTTCGAATATAGGCCATAGTTGCCTTGGGTATGGTTTAAAAAGAATATAGGGATTTTCATAAATAGTTCGTTTAATGATTTCAGCCGTGGCCTCATGGTATTGTGTTCTATCAAAAGAATCAACCATCATAGTTTATTGCCTTTCTCAGCTTCTTTAAATAAATCGTTTATTTCATCAACAACTACATTAGTGTTATTAAGATTAGTTTCTACCTTAACACCCTCATCAATAACACCAAGGATTTTATATTTTGTGTTAAGTAGTTTATCAAAAATATAGAGTTGATCCTTCTCACTTAATTCATCAATAACATCAGGCTCAATAAGGGCCGTTATCATATCAATTTTTTCAAGGTCACTAACAACCTCATCAGATGCTTTATTGAGTCGCTCCTTACTCTTCTTTTCATTATATTTTTGTTGAGCTGTGATTTGAATATTGAATTCCTTATTCCGATAATTTCCTATCGTTTTATTACTGATATAAGCATCATGTTTTTTAAGCCATTTACTAATATAAGTATCAGGTTTACCTTCCTTAATGAATTCCTCTATTTCTTTGAGGTATGGTGAAGATAGAACTGCATTTGGTCTGGCCATTATAAAACAAGCCTTTAAAATTAATATAAATTATTGGAAGTTAATTGTAATAAACTTGGAAGTTATTAGAAGTTATACTAATCACTGTATGTTACGGTTTGGTAGTGTTGGTCTAGTGTATGGTCTTCCATTTTTGTTTCGAAGCATTCGATGAGGTCATTGTAGCTGTCATGGTTGCTGCTTTTACACTTGGTACAGTATTCTGGGGTGTTGTTTGTGTTTGGTGTGTATTGTTCTCCGCATTTGATACAAATATTAATCTTAGTACTTGTTTTGTTATAGACGGCACATTCTAGACTACACATAAGACTAATCATCTCCTATGTTCATAATACTTTTGTTAATATCATTATGAGTACGGCTATTAGTATCGCCCATAGTCGGTTGTCTAGGCTTGTTAGTCTGTCGTGTAGTTTTTTGTCTTCTCTTTCAGTGACTGTTCCTAGTTCACTCATTCTTTTTTTGATTTCGCCGTTGGTTATGTCTTTGATTCCTAGTACGGTTCGTATGTCTCTTAGGTCGTTTTTGATACTGTCTAGGTCTTCGGTGTGTAGGCATTGGTTGTGGTCTTGGTCTTTCAATATAACATACAACCTATGGTTTAGGCTTCTTCTTCTGGTTGTGGTCGTGGGTTGTAGTAGTTGTAGAGGCTTATGATTATAGTGATTATTATTGGGGTATAAATTGCTAGTCCGTATTGTCCTAGGAGGTTTTCTACTATTGTGGGGTTGCTTATGAGTATGCCCATGATTGGTATTGCTAGTGTGACTATTATTGTGCTTAGTTTTCCATTATTTATCATTGTTATCGCCGTTTATAATTTTTTATTAATAATTTTTTATGAGTGTTTTAGTTGAACATTATATCATCAACATCAGATTCTGTCTTGTTTTGTGGTGTAGCGAAAATAGGACTTATCTCTATAATAAAATCCTTATTAAGTATCTTCACGGTTTCATGAGTGCCTTCTACTGCTGCGAAGATTATATGTTGTCGTGTTTCGTTTATGATGAAGCCATGTACGGTCATGTCACCGTATTCAATAGTAACTGGGTTTTTGTCCTTGTCATATTTCATCTTGAAGTACCGGAAACCGTCCCGTATGCTCCTTGTGTATTTTTTGAATAGAATAGTGAATCACATCTTATAATGTTCCGTTATTAATAAGGTCTCGATGCCATACTTTTTCAACATCATAAGTACCATCAGGATTAAGTTTTATTATAGGGTAACCCGCCGGGTTAGGGGCATAACCACTACGCTGACCATATCCTCCAAGATAACCCAAGAAATGCCCGGTTATAAGTCTTTTTTTGAACTCTGCTTGTCTAGTAGTCATACATTGTTTATGATAATCAATAACAACATTTTCGGTAATGTTTTCATTAGGCACAATATCTTCATATCTTAGTTTATGGATATGTCCTATTGCTATTATATCGGCTTCAGGATAAACCATTGATTCTTCCCATGTTTTACGCCGTGTGCCTACCCATCGGGGGGTGCTACGGTTTTTGCCATGATTAGTATAAACGATTAATCTGTGAGCATTAAAATCAATAATATTAAAACTACTTATTCTTGCATAAGGAACATCTATTACTTGGCATATGTCACGGCTGTTGGCTGTTCCGGTTTTTTTACGGCTTCGGTGCCCGTCATGATTTCCTTCCATCCATACCCATAACTTCTTACGAATATTTAATGGTTTATGAATATTTATTATATGGTCTTTGGATTCCTCGTTAGTGTATTTCTGGTTGAATTGTGCGTCTTCTGGGCTGTCTTTGTCGTTGGCTTCATATGCGTCTCCCATATGGATCATGGCACTATTCTTTTTAGGTAATCGTGGGGGGTTCTTTACTCTTTCAAGTGAATAGTTTAGGAATGGTTCTAGGCATTCTTGGCTTGCATAGTGGGTGTCGCCTATTAATGATAATTCAAATGGTTTTTTGAGTTTTAGATTATGGTATGTTATTTCTACTTCATGGAATGTTTGTGGGGTTTTTGTTAGTGGTGTTAGGTCTTCTCCTAATTGTTTTGCTTTTATCAAATTAGAAGGTCTCCTGTGATTGGTAGCGGGGGGATTTGAACCCCCAAATAATATGCCTATGAATATGATTTTATTGGGTCATTTTATGGGTCATAATAATTGTTTATGGGTCATAAGATGGTGCATATGATAATGAGTATAAAAGTGTATAATGGTTTATAAGTGGTTATACACAAAAAAGTATGATAGTGATTTGGAGGGTGTGTGCTTTGCTTTCTATGGGGCACCCTCCCGTAATAATAATGAATAAGTATGTTAGTTGTTTCCAATATGGAAAATAGTTTCAGAGGATGATATTTAGTATAATGAGTCCTAGTCGTGTGCTGTGGGGTTTCCATTATGGGAGCGATTAGTTTACCAAATATTAAATATTTATTGTTTCCTCTATATATATGTACCTACTTTCTAAAAAAAAAATTATGGTAGAGAATCGAGTTTTAGTTTAATAAATGAGTAGGTTTTCTTATTAAAACATCCCTCGCAGGTTAATTTAGTTATATGTCCATTAAGCCTGTTTCCTTGGTCTTTCTTCATTCTCCAAATAAGGATTGAAGTAATTATTTCTTCATAACTTGCTTTTCGGTGGAAATATTTAATACCATGTTTCTGAATAATATATTCGACATTGGCAATTTGAGTATCTGTGGAACCTAACCTACTTTTCAGTATGTATAAGTAATCGAGTTGTCGGTGTCTTCTCCATTCTTTAACATTTTTAGGTTTACTTGCATCAACACTTTTTAATCTTCTTTGTGCTTCCATTAGGCGTTCATAACTATTTTGTACTCCGGAACCTTCACTATCATCAGTACTATTTTCATTATTATATATTGCTTTAAAATAATCAGGTAAGTCTTCTTCATCGTGGTTATCAATATAATGTTCTTGTGGTAGGTCTTCGAAGTAGGTTATGGGTGCGTTGTCTTTTATTACTCGGCAACATTTTTCGCAGAGTATTTCGCCTCTCCAGTAATCGTAGGCGTAGATGGTTTTGTGACATTCGGGGCATTGTTCTATGTGTTTTTCTCGGCTGTGTTGTGCGTGTTTGTTTTTAATGGTGATTGTATTATATAATATTTTTATTAATTCTATTTCTATTTCTGCAGAGGTAGGTATTGTTATGGTATTTGATTCGGTTATTGCTTCTATCAAATTAACCCTCCAATTATTAAAATAGTTTCATATAAAAACATTTAACGCTATGTTTTGAGTTTGGAGTGAGGATAAGTTACAGGCTTAATATGAATCACTCCTCTAATTTCCATTCTATTTCATGGAACCCGTTTTCTTTTAACCGGTTCACATGGTATTTAAAATCATTTAAATTATCACAATCATGAATATACCCTGAACTAATAGTCCATGTATCAGTTTTGCTATTGTATCTACATTTTGAACATTTTATTTCATCAATAACATGTCCGGGTCGTGGGGTGAATGGTATTTTTAGTTTTTTAATGAATAGTTTTTTAAAGTGTATTGTGTCTTTGAAAAGGAGGTTTTCATAATAGGTTAAATATTGTTTGAGGATTATATTCTGCATACTATTTTTCTCCTATTACTCGTAGTGCTTCCTTATAATCTTTCGGGTGGTTCCAGTAGTGACTATATTTTATGTTTTGTGATTCCCATATTATCCTCCTGGCTTCCCTTGGGGTCATTGTGGATCCATTATTGATTTCATCGGTATCGTCTTTGCAGAAATCCTTCCAATTCGGCAAACAAAATCACTCCTTTAGTTGGTATTCTAAACTATACTCAATACCTTTAATCAGCCCACTAGTATCTTTCATATCATACCTCATAGTGTCTTCATAAACAATATCTCCATCTTTTTCAGTATAGAAATAGCCTGGATAAATCTCCCAATACGGTTCTCCATAAATCCCAATTAAATCATAACAATCCAAATAGACACTAACACGGGCTTTTCCTTTAGTTACAATAAACCTAACAACAGCCCCACCAAATGGAGGTATTATTTTAACATCCCAGTCTGGTTTAAAATTAATAGTAGGGATTTCATCAACCCATCTCATGGTCTCAAATTGTTTTTCATATTCTCTGATAGTTTCCATTTTTGGTATATTATCCATATTTTTCACCTTTTTATCTACTAATTAATCAATATCTAATGCAAATTCTCCACAAGAAGGACAAACATGATGTGGGTTTTTATTTTCAAAATCACTAGTAGTTTTATAGTCTTGCTTATAATGATAAAAATACACTAAAACCCATAAAGATTTAAATGCATTAATTATGCTCCTGCAATGTCTCCCTAATCGGTCATTTGTAAATTTTCTAGCATACCATAAAGTAACTAAATTTTTAAATTCGGATGTGACGAAGTTTTTTAAATACGCTTTTGTTCCACCCATGTCTTCTAAAAAATCTCCATTATCCCATCCACAATTATGACAATGTACATAACTCATTTTTTCACCTTTTTTATATATTATTTTAACTTCCGTATAGAACAGTTTAACGAACAAAATATACAAATTAATCTTTTTCATTATATTTGATTTTTTCTCGGTACTCCAATGCTACCAGGTGACTGGTTTCGAGTACACCGATCAACTCTGATATAGTATCATTCGACTCCGCCTCTCGTATGGACCTATGGATAAGAGCCTCCAATATACTAAGTTTAATGATATTCATTAGTACACGCTCCACATGATCTAGCCTTACCATTTGCCCCTGTATAATTTTTTTCATGTCTTCCATCAACCGGGCAACCACGAGCCTCACCAAGACAAGGACAGTTCCATGGACAAGCATCTATATTACATGGTGCATCTTTAGTTTGATGGAACTCAAAAGGGGCCGTGAAACACATCAGATTTTCCCCTTTTGTTCCAATTCTAACTCGCATGGTTGGTAGTATCTTCTATCTGCATTTCGGCGGTATTCTCGGTGTCTTTCTTTAAAGCATTCTGGATTCTCAGATTCATTATGAAATCGTTGTTTAGGGCTTGTTATAATCATGATTGGTTTGCCGCAAAATTCACAAAGAGGACTCATACCATGGCCTCCAGTTTCTTTTGCTTATTTCTTATAGGGGGGTGGGGAGGAAGGGGGTTAGGGGTTGAAGTGAAATTATGAAAAGAGTTGTTAATATTAGTTTTGTTCCTCCCCATAATTATTATTATTTGCAGTGGTCATATATATAATTTATTATACTTATAATTAGATGTCTTAGGTGTAAGGTGTATTAACTTATATAGTATAAGAAAAAAAGGGATAAAAAATAGGTTTATTTACAATTAGAGCCTTTACGACATTTATTAATCTTTCTAGACCCATAATAATATTTATATTGTGGTTTTCCTAGTGCGGCCTTGACTAAATCGATAAATAATTGTGCCCAGTTCATAATTTTCTTTACACCTCTTTTTATTATTTCCCCGGCTACTTCAATCCAGGGTCGTTTTAGTAATTGTGTTTGTACTTGGAAATAAGTCATAGTATTGTATTCTCTTCTTATACTCATTGGTTTGGGTTTATAAGTTTTATTTCGCATTAGTTTTGACATAGTATGATTATTTTTCATGATTTCACCTTTTTTTCATGTCTTCTATCAACTGGGCACCCTGGGCATTCTCCAAGGCAAGGGCAGTTCCAAGGACAAGCGTCAATATCACATGGTGCTTCTTTGGTTAAGTGGAAATTAAATGGAGGAGTTTTCATATTCAGAGTTCTCCTTTCATTTCTAGATCTAATTCGCATGGTTGGTAGTATTCTCTTCTGCCATCGGTGAATAATAATTCCACTTGCATCATTTCACCTCGTGGATTCCAAATTATACTAGTCACTGCTCCGGTCTCACCTTTACTGTTTTGTGCTAGGAAATACATGGTTAGTCCCCTTCTCTGTTCCAGGGGAATAGTTCCCTGAAGCACTTGTCACACACATACTCAATACTCTCCTCGTCAATATCCCTTACAATTGTTGTTGATTGTTTCCCACAACTACAATCAGGCATATTCATTGTTTCACCCATCCGTTACCATTCCACTGTTTATTATAAATATATTCCATTAAAACCATTAACCATAATTCATTGAAATCATATTTTTCGCATCGGTCATGGATATAATTCCAACTGAAATTATGGAAATGTCCTATTAGTTCACAGCGTCCATGTTCCCAATTGTTTTCCATTATTTTGATTAGGTCTTCTTGACGAGGCAACCAAAACACGTCTAAGTCTTGTAAATCCTGTTTAGATGCTTTTTTAAGTCTTAATAAGTCTTGTTTAAAATTACCATCAAAATCCCAAACAATTAAGTCGCCCTCTTTGGGGTCCCATGCTTCTTGTAATTCCTTGGCTTCCAATCAATCATATCCTGTTTGTTTATTGTTTAACCCTAATCCTTTAACCTTATCTTCCACCATTCTGAGGCCTCGTAGTATGCCTTGTTTGGTATGGTATTCATGTGTTGGTGTACTGTATAGATCAAGACTATCATCACATTCTATGTCCTCAATCATACTGTTTAACCATTTCATGAGTTCTAATGGTTTGTTTTCCTCCTTATCATGTAACGGACACCAAGAGGGTATTTCAAATAATGGAATAATATCTGTCATGTGCATGTCTTCAAACCATTCATCCCCAGGATTATCTAAGATATATTGAATATTGTCTTCATGCATGCAATGACTTAAAGTGATATCTGTCTGTTCTTTATAACAATGAATACAATTAAGACAATTTTCTATTTCTATGATTTTAGTCATACTTCCACCTTTCCAAACCAGCATTTTTCACAATAGCATTGATTCCCAATATAAAAAAATCTCATGCCTTTCTTGATTTCACATTTGCATTTATCACAGAAAGTTTTACCTAGCAGATTCATACTTTCACTCCATATCTAGTCCATAAAGAATCATACATTTTATTCCTCCTTTTCAGGTAGGGGACACCAGATGGGTATCCATTGAACAGTATTTAATTCCTTAGGCTTGTCTCCATGCAGACAATAATCATTCAACATCTGCAAGAGATGAGGGCATTGGTTACAACGCTTAATCTCACGAATAACCACCTTAGTCATACTATCGCCTCTTCCCCTACTACAATTGCCACATCTTGTTTGTTTAATAACTCCTCATGACAACGGCGATGCACCAGTGTACTTGGATTATAAAACAAGTATTCTGATGGTCCGTTTAAAATTCTTATAGTTTTTCCACATATTTCGCAAGGCATACTATACTCCCCCTTCTCCTATTTTTCCTTCAATATCCAAGTTACATAAATCCAGATGGCCACTATACAACTCAATCTCATAACACACTGGGCACAATTTGAACCAAAAATGCTCAGGATAATTATAAACACTCACGGCCCCCTCATCCTTTATATCATCACCACAACGACGACAAACAATCATAAACCTATTCCTCCTATATCACAATGTGCATCAGTGAATCTTTCACATCTCATCATACAAGAACCAGAATACTCATGAGGTACTCCATGCCTACAAAGATCATACATACCAAATTGACTACAATTCTTTTTACTACAAACCACAATATCCCCTTCTTTTACAACAATAACCTCTTCCTGTTTTTCTCGTATCATTTCCCGTTCACTATCCAATTTATCTTTATATCGGCTCCTTGTAGGATTCAATTCACAAATAGGAATATATGAACAGTTATCGCATTGATTCACAGTATCCCAATCACAAACAATTATTTTTGACATTGTTGCTTTGTCTCCTTTTTAACATAATTTTTCCAGACTTTGCATTGAAAATCATAAAGGAATTCATTAGTAGTCATAAGGTAAGGATCTGGGATTCTTGGTTTTGTCATTGGTGTACCATCATATTTGTATCCATAGAGTATTGCTTGTATTAATTGGTTTAATTCGTTGGGTGTTGATTTATGGAATTGTTCCTTTAATTTAGTGATCATGGCTCCGATTCCTTTGTAATAGTAGAGTGTTTGGTACTCCTCAAAGGTTAAACCTAGACCTGGTTTGAGCATTTCATCAATTGTTAGTTGAGTCATTCGAAGTCACTCCATTCTTCCCGTAGTTCTTCCTCCACTAATTTATCATGATTTATAACGGACTCAATGTGCACTGAACCACTATTTTTATCCATTTTAGCGGACTCAATGTGCACTGAAACATCGTTTCCTTTATATACTCCGGACTCCAGTGACACCAAAGACTTACCTGAAAACTTACCAGTTACCCACGGAGGAAGCTTAAAATCAGTATTCCGAGCATAATTATCCTCAGTTAAGTTTTCAGTATTTTCATTCTCAATCACCTTTCTCAGATGCACGGGTGAAAGACCATACAACCATTCCAAATCTTTAATATATTTCTCAATTATTTTTTCATCAAAATTAATACTAGACTGTTCCAAAGATTCAAAATGAGATAAAATATAAATATTCATTTTACTCCTTTTCACCTTATCAACAGCCTCAATCAAACCATGACTAACTAATGAAGACATGATAGCCCCATAATCTAAACCTTTAAGGCTTTGAATACGGGAACATTTATATCGGACTTCACCAACACTAAAAATAGTTTTACAGGCACGGAGTCTTTTACCTTCACGATAATCTTCTAACTCATTTTCATCTAATTCATCAAACCATTTCAGTAACATGTTAAATAATCGAATCGCAGGTTCACTAATTCCCTGACTCGGATTAAACAAGTCCGCTACAAACTTGTTATCCTCTTTACTAGAGATCAGATAATCCCCGGATTGTGTTTTAATAGTATCCCTGTCATGATAATGAAGTAAAGTAACTGCCTCAACTAAACTAGGATAAAGAGTTAGTGCTCTTTTATAATACTCTGATCCATGAAACCATTTTTCCAGACAAGTCCAGTATGGATTAATAACCTTCATACCTTCATAAAAAGAACAGATATATTCCACATAATCCTTAAATAAACCAATCTCATTTTCAATAATCTTTTCACGGGTTTGTGATACTCTGCCTTTATTATAATAATGAAATTTACGCACCTCATCATTACTAGCCACTGGTGAAACATTATGGCCTCGACTCATAATCTGGTCATTAAAACTTTCACTATGAACCGTTGTTAATAATACACTTGGCTTACCCGTTACAGTAAAATGGAGTAAATTCTTTTCACCCGTTTCTTCATTAATCCCCTCACCTACAACTTCAAACTCGGTTTTCCCCTCAGTTGTTAATTCCTTATAACGCCCCAATGTATCCTTCCATTTATCAGTATCTCCATCCTCACCAAGATCTTTCATGAGTAATATTTTCCCATCAATATAATCATTACCCAATTCCTGAGTTTTACGATAAACAACTTTATCAGATGCTCTTCCATTCATCACGGCATTATCTGGTATTAATTCTATACTGGCCTCTTCGATTACACTTTTACCTTCACCGGCTTTACCCAATGCAAAAAACCAGACAGGTTTAATCTTAAAATAAGTACTTATATGGCATACAAAACCGGTTAAGGTGTTTTGTGATTCCCCCCCGCTTAACCAGTTACTAACATACCATAAGAAATCAATAAGACTGGCATTATTTTCATCAAGATAATTCCTGAACTTGTCTGATTGTTCACTAAGTAATCTGAGTTTTTCTTCTTTTTCATTTTCAAGTAATTCCGCTTTGAAATCATCTTTATGTAATTCATATTCAACTAATAAATCATCTAATTCATCCATACATTTCTGTAATTGTGTTTCAATTAATTCATCATCAATATTAGCAGTGATACCGTTTTGTTCTATGGTTAGGTTCCCAGATAATTTGTGTTTGAAGTTTCTTAGAATATCTGTACTTTGATTTAAAAAAGCGGGGGAGTCTCGGTGTTTGGCTTTGTATTTGATTTCTTCTTTTAGTGTTAAGCTGTAATGATAGTATTTTCCTCTTTTTTCACAGTTGATATTATAATTGAATAGTGGTACTGTTTGTTGTGGGGATTTACTTATCAAATACCCTCAGCTCCTTGTTTATTGTTAGTCATTTCCCTCCACTCATCGGTGCTTCTTCTATTATGTAATTGGTTTCAGCTTTGAAGTGTAGTTTGTCAATGTGTCGTGCTAGGTATAGTCTGGCTCCTTCGATGGCTGTTTCAGGGTCTTTGGCGATTACTGGTATTGTTGCTGTCCTTGTGGATTGATGTATTTTGATAGTGAATGATTCATTCTCAACTTTGTTACATTCTTTTTTGTAATTGTATTCTTTGATTGTGTGTTTTACTTCAATCATAGCCTGTCTCCTGACATTTTTTATGATGGAATGGTGGTTTCGGACTCGGAGCGGGTGGTTTAGGAGTAGATTTAGGGGTGGGTCTTTCATCCCTGCTGCCCCTGTACTTTTCGAGTTTACTAGTGAAGTTGTTACCCTCTTTAATGGTCTTGTATTTCTCATTAACGATACTATTAACTTTTATTATGGGTTTAGGTGATTGGTATTCATCATTAAAGATAACCTCCATGTCCAACTGACCTATAAAGATAATGTTCTTTTTACTGTTGATGAGTGATTGTAGGATACTGCTCCATCTGTCGGCCCTGTCTTTGTATGCTTTCATCCCTTTGGCTTTACTGGTTAAAAGTTCTAATAAACTAGTCACACCATCTAGGATGATTGTATCATAATCATCGCTGTTACTGATTTCTTTAATAGTATTCTTGATGCCTTGATATGCTTTAATATCATTACCTAGGTCAATGGCAACTATATCGATGTCAGTATAGTTGGTGTCGTCAATATCTATCACGATAGGTTTTAGTCCATGTTCTTTGCAGTAATCTCTTCCAAAAGTAGATTTACCGGACCCGTCTAATCCATAAATTAAGACTTTTTTTGGTTCATTCCCACGCTTTTTAAGTTGCATCTTAATCAGTCCTCTACCCATTTCATGAGTTTATAATCATGTGCGGTTATTGGATCTCCGTTCTCATCGGTTTTATTGATTTCTTTCAGTCCCCTGTATTCTAGGTGGACTACATCGCCTTTCACTATTTTTAGTTTTTCGATTTGCCAGTGCAGACCCCCGGCTTCGCTTGTACGGTAGGTTATTCCGTCATCTGTTTCCACGTATAATGTTTTTTTCTTGTAGAATCCTTCTTCTACTTTTTCTACTTTTCCTTGTAGTGTGTCGCCTTCTTCAGGGTTCCAGTAATCATAGTTTTTTTCTTCTTTTTCTTTATCTCCGATGTATTCAGTTTCCCAAGCCATGTTAATCAGTCTCCTAATGTTAATATTCCTTCTTTTTCTTCAATTAGTCTTGTGTCTGGTATAATGTCATGTAACGGTAACACGAAGACTAGTTTATCTTTTTCCTCACACCATGATGGTCCTGGTAATGTTTCACTCGTGTAGGGCATTGGAGTGTACCATTCACAAGTGAAGTTAAGACAGTTATTTGCATTCACGCAGTTGCCAATAAAAACAGTTTTTTCCATATTAAATTCCTCCGTTCATGACGGTGTAGATCGTGATTCCTTGTAGGACTATGAGTATTATCATACTACTCAACAAAGCCAAAAGGAGTATTACGAGTGTCCAGTTGATATAAACACCCGTTGGTTGATTATTGGGGTAGAGGGATTGTTTCATATTTAGTCCTCCAATATTTCAGAGCCTTTGAAGAAAGTTACACAAGCAATACAGGCACGGGCTCCTTCCTCGTTTAATGGAACTGTCCACTCACTTTCACATTTAGGACATTTTGGCTGATTTGTTGGTATCATAGTAACATTCCCCTGTGCGGATCGCCCTCGTAGTCTTCTGTTTGGAATACGCAGAGGCAGCATTCATTGGCTCCGCAGACTTCCCCACAGTACGGGCATGGTTCGTAATTGTCTTTCTGCATCATTGTACAATCCTCCCGCAACGAGGACACTTAAACCTCATATAACCAACCATTTCCATAATGGCCTTACACTTGTCACAAATATCTGACAAATTAATCCCTCCTTGGTTCTTGAGCTTTACAATCATTAATCCATGTTGGGTCATAGTTGAATGGAAAAATAAACCACCCTTCTTCAATTAATTCTTCAAGATTTGCATTGAGACTAACCCGAAGTATACTTAAACCTTTTTCATTATTCTGGACTGATGGATGTTCACAAGTCCGGTAATGCATTGCCCATGATGGGTGGCCTTGTTTGGAGTGTATGCAGTCACGACAAGGATACATTTTAATCATCCTCGGTGTTCTCGTAGTCGTAGGTTTCCGTGTAGTCTTCCTGGTATTCATCGGGAGTATTTTCATCCCACGGATCCAATTCAAAAACAATATTTTCTTTCATAATTTATCGCCTCGTTCAAGCCTTGTGTTCAATAAGCCCCGGCAAAAGTGGTGTGTTTGCCTTAACTTCTTGACAAATTAATATTGTCCTTAATCATATATAAATGCCACGGTTTTTATCTTGACCAAAACCAAAGTTTATATAATGGTTAATGTCATAAGTATATCTAAGAACAAAAACAAAAATGGAGAGTATGATATTGAAATTTGAAAGCAAAATTGGAAAAGCAGGTGGATCTGGTCCGTCATCTAAAACCACAATTCCCAAAACCGTGATGGAATTATTAGGATTGGATTTAGGAGATAAACTAGAATGGACTGTCGAAATAATGGGTAAGGATAATGTTAATGTTTCCATTAGCCCTAAAAAAGAATAGTTAATCAAAATAACCCTCTCTTAATTAATTTGGATTATCCTAATTGGTCTAATAATTTATTATTCTCTATTAATAATTCACGGCGTTCTGGGGTGCCTATCTCAAGTTCATCTATTAATTTTATATTACTCCAGAATTTATCTTCTATTTCTTTTACACTCACAGGGTTATTATTCATCTTTAAAACCCCATTAAAAAAAGTAATCTTTGATAGCTAACGCTAAGAATGCTTAAAACGGTGAGTAAACCGCAATATTTATCTATATTAAAACCTATACACTTTATCGGTGTCATTTTATTGGCCTCGTTCAAGTTGTTCAATAATAATAGATGCCTTGATAGGAGTAAATGGTTTGATGGAAGTGGTGTTCCGATGAAAGCCATTTACAATTATCAAAACAATAATATTAGATAATTATAATTACACTATTAACTATTAAACATTTACTATAAAGAGAGCATCAGAAAAGTATTATTCTAATTTTAATTCATCAAGGACTCGTTTCATTTGTTCTTCACGCATTTTATCCTTTTTCTCTAATTCTTTCAAACGGTCTTCTTTTATTTGATTATCTTTTTCAAGGCGTAAGTATTCATCTGATTTAATATTAAAAGTTTCAACCTTATTTATCATAAGCTTATTCAAATGCTCCAAATACCTTTCCCGTAACCGTTTAGGGTTCTTTTTAAAATAAGACTCAACAATACTATTACTTTTACGGCCCTGTAATGTATTAGCTAAACCCACATCCTCAATACTTGTGGCATGAAATTTCCTTAATCCATGTGCATGAAAAAACCTTATCTCACCTACACGAGGATAACCATTCAAATCATTGAGTCTGCTAAAGAATTGTATAACACTATGGTTTTTTATATTAAAAATAGAATCATTAAGGCCTATTTGTGGCCTTGTTTTTAAGTATCGGATGATACTATGGGTTGCTTCTGGACTACAACAAGTATAATAAAGGTAATTGGTTTTACGACGGATTAATTCAAAAATAGGGATTATATCTTTTTGTTTCTCTAATTCTAATAAAATATCAGGTGTATTATTCTTAGTATGATACTCACTTGTAGCATCTATGAAGTCTTTTAGTTTTAGATGTGTTACTTCATTTGTGGCCATGCCACTGGAAGCCATCAGTAATATTATTGCCTTATGTTTCAGGTTACTTGTTGATTCAAGAACAGTCCTTATATCATCTATGGTAGGTATGTCACTATACTTTTCATGCCTATTACTTGGAAGATTAGTTGGAGGGATATAAGGTATTTCAATCCCATAGTGTCGGTAGAATGTTTTGACTTTACTATAATAATCTCGTATGCTGTTAGGTGCAGATCCATTACTGATTTTATAGTTCCTGTATTGTTTCAGTCTTTTAATGATTTTACGGTTTTTGGCCCGTATATTATTCTCTTCTTCCATATCTGCTTCATCTATTAGTTCTTGTAAATTAAGACCGTGGAAGGTGCTGTATTCCTTTAGTGGGTTGTGATATGCTTTTTGGCTGTTAGTTGATAGGTTTCGGTCTTGGCAGAATTCAATGAATAGTGGGTCTGTTAGCATGGTGATGAGGTTTATCCTTTTTTTGTTATTTAAGTCTTCATGTCTTAGTAGTCATGACCCATATATCTCCTTGGACATGTAGATGTTTGTCTTGTTTATAACATACTATTATCTTTTTTTGTATTATTATTTATTTTTCGATAAAAAAAAATAGGGGTGTATGGTTATTATATTATCCGTACCCCTATATAAATGTATCCATATCCTCATTAACCGAAGCATTTATATATAAGTTCGTACAATGTATATACAAGAGAGTACAAAAGTACAACTCAAAAAAACTTGGAAGTGAAAATATGAACATGAAATTATGGAACTTTTTAGAACGGGCACAAGGAATCGAAAACAAAGCACTACACATTGAAAACTATATGATGGAAGTAGATGAAAATGATGGGATGGAGTTTCATTTCATCGAAATCAATGTTGAAGACGCTGATAGTGAAACAATGGAAGCATCATACAGAGTTGAAGCAAATACTCATGAAGAAATGGAAAAACAAGCAAGGTTTATCCTCAATGAATATTTCCCTGATGAAAATGTCGCAACATTCGATTTATATTAATTTTTTATTATTCTATTTTTTTGGAGGGAATTATTTATGAAAATTGAGGTAGAAGCGAAAGAAAGCATGAGTAAAGTTGTTAAACCGCAGGGGAACGGAGCAATGGTGATATTGCCTAAAAAATGGATAGGAAAAGAAGTAATAATAATTCTACCTGAAAAAGAATAAATTATTTTGTTATGATTTTCATTGGGTTGGTTGCTCCACGGTTCCGTATGAATCCTACTAGACAATTGTATGGGATCCATTTGGCTCCTCTGCTACTGTCTAGTATATAGACTTTTTTATTGGACAAGTCATAGCCACTTATGGTGATATAATGTCCGTATTGTCCGTTATAATCCATACACTTTATGGTTTTGCCGTGTGCTCCTATTGGTATTCCCTTGTCTATATACTTTTTGATTTGTGCCAATGATAATAATGGTACTTCCCTATAATGGATGGTTATCCCGTTTTTATTAGCAAAGGCCAATGCCCCCGCTTTCAGGTTCGCTGGACTTGTACCTGGGTTACTATCCCGTGTACTTGTTTTCATTAGTACTCGTAGTTTGGCGATGGTGGAGGGTATCCCGGCCCCTTTGAGTAATCGGTTGATGGTGACTGGTCCGCAGGTGTAAATATCTGGTTGTCGTACCCAATTAATGCCGAGGACGTGTTTATTCTTGTTTTGCACCCCTAGTACTGGTTTAATCGGTTTCAAAGCCATGAGTTTATTGGCTTCTTCTCGCATTATACGCTTATCATCAATCTGATAATAGTTTGGTTCTCGTTTATTCTTTTTAACAAAACTAGTTTTAGCTTTCTTCAAATAACTAATAAGATTGTTTAAAACTCCCATATAATCCCTCCTATTCCTTTTCTAATTCTTTGATTAACCCATACTCATCTAATTCTGCTCGATGTAAAGGTATTATAATCCCCTTATGCCATTTAAAACATTGAGGACAAATAAATAAATTTTCACCATGATATTGTAATTCAATTCCACATAATTTACAAACATCCATATTATGCTCTCCTTAAACTCCATCTACGGCCATATCCTTTATCCATCCCCGTTACTCCACAGAAATCAGCATCACACTTTGAACACGTAATCTCGCCTTCTGGTACTCCTTTCGGATTATTCTGTAGTGTACCATAATTGTGACAGCCTGGACAATAATTAATCCAACTCCTCTTATACCATCGGTAACTATAACCACTCTTAATACTCGGTTTAAATGTGCCACTTATTATATTAGCTTTTGGTACTGGTTTGTTAATTAACCCACTCTTACCACCAATATTCTTATCCACAACCCGTGTAGTTGTAGTGGTGCCATTACCCAATACTACCCCATCCACGCTCCTATTCATGAGCATAACCGGGCTAACACTCCCCACAACTAATAAAACAACCGTAACCAATAATAATACTTTAACCTTCAATCCCAAAGCCGGATCATCATCATCCATACATACCAAACTCCTTAAAAACCGTTTATATTATAAAAAGCAATTCTAATTAAAAACAATAAAAGAATAAATCCTACAAAATAATAGATTACTTCAATCCAAGTTCTCAAATAATAACACCTCCAAAAATACAATTATGGAACCTGTGACAAACTGTCACAACTTGTGACAAATAGAAAAAAATAGATTAAAAATAAGTATGGTGGCCATTAGAGCAGATTTTAATTGTCAGATAAGCAATAATAATGCCAATATAGTGCTTTTTTTAGTCATCCAATAATTTTTAGTTTATCCTCCAAAGATGGCCACCAGTGGATGCTCATGAATTTCTATGTATATACTTAATATATACCTACTATTATAAATACTTAATTATACAAAATATATACAAATGACTACAAAGGAATATGAAATAATGATAAAAATAAAAGGCTACGAAGCCACCACTAAAACAGTGAAACCAATCGGTAACGGAGCCATGATACACGTTCCTAAGTCATGGACTGGAAAAAAAGTAAAAGCAATACTAATAGAAGAAATAACAGAAAAAGAGTAAAAGGAGGAGGAACAAGTGGACGATGCTACACCCCAATAGACTGGGAAGGATCAAGAGTAAAAATAATAAGAATCGACTCAAAGAAAGACAAGGAAGGTTAAATAAAAAACGAGATTTATGTAAGGGAAGAAAAGGAAGAATAAATATGATAAGTAAAGGTCAATTAATCAAAATAAAAGATATTGAATATGAAATTTTAGATATAATTAAAACCCATGAAGGGTTTGATTTAAAACTTAGAGCCACTGAAGTTAAGATTAACTCAATAAAAATAATAGTTTAATATAAAAATAGAATAAAGTATATTATTATTTTTTTTAAGCAATTAAAAATGGTCCGGCTCTTAATCCCCGAATATGGTAACTGAAATTAGCATCACCCGTATGAGACGCACCATCAACACGCTGCATACAAAGACTACTACTACTAACCCCAGGAACATTAGTATTCGCTGAAAACAAACCACTATTACTATATCCTTGAATCCTGACCTTTGGAGCCTCAACATAAGTAAGATGAGCCATAGTAGTACATGCATAGACTGTACCACTGAAATGAATGTATCCTGTTCCTTCTTCAACATGTACGGGGTATTCAATGTCATCAACGGTTGCTACACCCGTTTCACAGTCACTGATTTGAATACTTTCTAATACTACGGTGCCGGTTGTTTTACTAATAACCTTCAATATGTACTCTGAGCGTGGATCGAATATGTGTTTAACTTCACATACTCTTCTAGTATTTTTCACATGTGTTAATTGTCCGCTCGTAGTTATTTTACTTCCATCTTTCCATATTTCTACTTCAAATAAGTTATTACCATTACTAATCGTAGTATTATAATAAAATTTGATACTTTGCCCACTGTGGAATAATCCTTTTTTATACTTCCTCTGCCAAACAAGAGCATTCATTCCTTTAAATCCTAAACTGGCCTGGTTAATATTTGTTTTACCAAAACTAGTCATAAGCTCCGAGTCCATACCCCCGGTGAATATAAAGGTAACATATCCTAATTCTGCCCCAGTTGTAAGGGTGAACTCAAAATCAACATATTCCCCTCCAATTTCTACTCCTTGAAGATCAAGAGGGTTGCTGATATTTGTTGCTACGGTGGTTTGACCCATATCCTTTTTTATATTACAAGTTACTGTTCCCCCCATGCTGCTCCATTGGATGATGTCCCACGTTTTAAGAGGTAATATGTTGGGGTAAACTCTTATGGTGGCTCTTCCACTGTCACCACTTGCTAGGCTTATAATTGTATCGGTTATGGTTATATTATCGTCTTTGATTATTTCTATTGTAGCAAATTCTGCTTTAACAACGCTTGTGGTTGTGGGGAATACACCATCTTCTAGGTTTCGAGGTAATGCTATTACGACTTGTGTTTCACCCATACCGTACAGTAGCATTGCTGCATTTGCGTCTTCTGCTCCGAAACCATCTTGGTTAGTTTTAAAATAATTAGTCATAAATATTTACTCCTCCACTTCTATATCATCTGATGCTCCACCATAACAGCCTGGTACTTGTTCATAGGTTATGCTATCGTAGGTGAACCTGAACATACTTGATTCTACTATTATCCGTGATTCATCACTACTGAGTCGTGCTTTCTTGACAATAGCCTCTAGGTCAAAGTTTTGGTGTTCTGATTCATCAACATCATTTCGTATTATTATTAATAGTCTTTCATAATCAATCTCGACCATAATCTTATGCCTCCTTGAAATTAACAATAACTCCAGGTACCATCATTTGACTAATAATAGATTCCGCCACGCTTGTATCAGTACCACTAGGTACTGTTATCATAATTGTTCCACTATCACGAGTGTATTGGCTTGTTAATCGGCAAGTTGGCCCGGTGTAGTACTGGTCATATAAGGTCATTTCACCTAGTCGGCAGCAACCTTCATCACTATTCTGGATAATAATACCCTCGGCTTCTAAGTCGAGTATTATGCTTAATGCTCCACGAACCCCACTAATACTAGTGTTGCTTCCTTGTACTGCTAATAATTTAACCCGGTACTCGTCATCAGTCATGGTTCCTCTTTCTAATCCGAACCATTCCCCATATCTTTCCAGAAACACCCCATCAGCATATTCTAAGAATCGTTGGTCACTATTATGTTCTAATTCGACTAATGCCTCATCTAATAATTCCCCGATACTATCATCTATCATCACATGGCCAGGATTACTAGGATCGTTGATGGGTGATTGACTAGGAAACCTGTTAATGATTTCCGTTCCAAAAATACTCATATTATCTATGCCTCGGTTATAGTGATTGTTCCCACTTGGGCTGCATTCTCAGAACCAATCAGAACATTAGCGGCTGGGTCTGTGATAGTCCAATCTTCCACTCCAGGGGTGTTGCCTATTATCATTGAAATGGTACTGATAACTACGTTTTGGGCTATACTAAGTCCAGTATAAATAGCATTATAATTGGTTGTGCCTCCTTGGAAGTAATCAATAATATTAGCCTCAACATCTGCTTGGACTGTTGCGAAACTGTGACCATCCTTCACGGTTAAGGTTATATCAATATCAATAACCGTATAAGTAGGCTTATCCACTAATACTTTTATTCCACCAATCTTATTATCATCCAAAGCAAACAATGCCTCAATGCTCTCTAATACTTCCGTACTCGTTGGTTTATTATCACCATTCACTAGGATTTTAACATTATATGATTGATCGAATGGCATATTGATAACAACACAATCATGAACCCCTGTAACATTACCAACTAGTGATTTGTACCAACTAATATTACCCATAGCTAAGGCTTTTCCGGCTTCTAGTATTCTTGCCCGGTATTCCTCATCTTCCTCTGTATCTGAGCCACCGGTTAGGGCTGCTGCATTAGTCACGGTTATGTTTTCACCAGTAGTGTTCTCTTCAAGGGTATCAATCACTCCTATGGCTACGTTACCAGCTAGTCCTCCAGTGTCTGCCGTTATGGCTCCTGTGGCGCTTGTTTGACCTGCTACAATAGTTATATCAGCAGTGGTCGTGAAAGTTAATTCAAAGTTGGAGCTGCAAGTAACTACATTCCCGGATTCGATTACTACATCGGTCGCTATGGCCTCATCGATAGTGAAAGTAACATTACCAGATGATTTATTAGCGGTCTGTCGGTAACAATTAACGAGTACTCCTATTTTATCTAAGAAATCCCCCATTGCTGTTTGGGGGTATCCCATCTCGAATAATAAACCAATATAGTAGTATAGTTCGTATTGTGATAGTGCGACGGCACCTAATAGGTTTCTTACTTCACTTCCTTCATTAAAATCTGTGATACTTGTTTGTGCTGTTCTAAAGTAATCTATTAGTGTTTCTAGTATGGTTCCCTCATCCATAACTTCTAGGACGGCCCCTGTTGTATCATCTACTCTTATAATACTCATAGTACCATTATGCCTCCATAGATTGTGTTATAACAAGATTAGTAGTTGTATCAGTGTCAATCATTTTCAGACTAATATCTATTGTCATAGCCCGGTTATGGTATGATACACTGATATTAATGATTTCTTGTACTCTTGGTTCTCGTAATAAGCATTCTTCAGTGTATAGTCTTAAATATGCCTTGGCTAAGTCTAAGTCTGTCATTCCCGGAACATCGCTTGATTTGTTACCATAATCTTCATATCCTAGGCTTTCTAGTTCATCGTATCGTGTTAATAACCTGTTCTGTATGGCTTGTTCTGCGTTCTCAGTGTCGCTTATTATTTTGAAGTCACCATTGGTATTACTACTCCAAGATGATTCAATATCTGTCCCAAAATCAACCATAAGCCTAAAGCCTCCCTATAACAATAGGCCCACTTAGTGAGCCTTGAATAAAAGCCAATAACACAGTGTCTCCTTTAACTAAATCCATAATTCCTATATCTGCGAAAGGAGGTTTGAGTACTGGTACTTCTTGGAAAGGTTCCATATCAACCCCTTGTAACTTAACAATTACGCTTATTCCATCAGTCGCTAATACTGTGCCTATACTGGTAGGTTGTACAAAATTATATTTATCCTTCATCATCCTATCTAATTCTTCTTCAAACCCCATAATTTAGAACTCCGATTGTTTGTGACATACTGTGTCGCCTCGTCTCCATCGGCCGGCCCAATAAACCTTCCAGTTCATGTGCCCTACACCTCCACATTTAGCCCCACGAACTACTTTAGCCTTGAAGCCTATTCCTTTGCATAGTGCTACACAAAGTTCGGATTGGTCAACACAATTACCCCATCTCTGTTTAAGTACTTGAGCATTGGAGTATCTGCCATCGAAATAATATTTATATCGTATATGGGAGTCAACCCATTTCCTTACATCGCGAGGTGTTTTAAGACCACTTACTGTTATACCTGCTATTGTTGTACTAGTACTAGTTCCGCTTGAACTAGATGTGCTGGTGGAGTTATAAGTCCAATCACTCGGAGGTTCTGGTTTAGCCTCCAATAAACTGAGTTCCTGTTCCATATTCTCATCATCAATCTTTGTTTTAACAGACTCCACAAAATAAGATTTAACAGGCTGATTTACCCAACTTGGTGCTTTGAATACTATCCATTCTCCTTCATTAATCCGCATAATCACAGGGAGTTCCAGAGTCATATCCAATTTAGGTGCGCCTTTTTCACTATATTCCTTTGCAGCCACGCTCTTGGCTTTTTTAAGAGTCTTTATATCCCCGTCTCGCAGTATCTCTTGTATGTTCCCATATTTATGAATCATTTTACTATTCTGGCCTTTATAATAAAATTTATCATCTTTACCATAGACCGTTACACCTGTGATAATATCGGTTATATCATATTGTATATCAAAATCAGTTACGGATCCGGTTGAATAGAATACATGGGCTTTGGTTTGTGTTCCGGGTTTACGGTATATGGGTACTCCATCAGGGTTAATAAAGAACTCATATCCGTCTAGTGTGGCTAGTTGGTTTATTATATCAATCCTTTTAGTGTCTTTCCAAGCCACTTTTGTACGATACTTACCTTTACTGATGTTCCCGGTTCCTAGGCCGGTTCCTTTGAGAACACTTTTAATGATTTTACCACTATATTGTTTTTGTTTATTTGTGCTTATTTTACCAAACAAAACACGGGTGGAGTCTATGCAATCATAAGTGTAACCATCAACATTCTTTGATACTTTTTGCACTTGGCCTGTGAATGGTAGGTGAGACCCTACTATACTGATTTTACTTGCTTCTGGTAGATAGACGCTTGATTCGAAACTGGCCGTGTTGGCTGCGTGTACTTGTTGTGTTATCTCTAATTTAAAATAGGGGATGCTGTGACTGTTATATAATTGTTTAGGGGTTATGATTGGTGATACACTCGTGGTGGCGTATATGGTGCTTGTCATATTGTGTTCCCCTATTTTTTCTTTTTAGTTGTGACTTTAGTCTTTTTTGTTTTTAGTTTAGGTTTTTTAGTGATAAGGCCGGTGTAGGTTTTATAATTCATTTTAGTACTATTGAAGTTTTTATGTTCTTGTAGTGTTATCACGGCCTCGAATAATCCCTTTTTGGATTCGGTAAGTGTAAAAGAGACTATACGATAAAAACCGTTATATGCTGCCTGGCTTATGCTCACCAATGGTAATACTCCACGATTGTTTTTAAGGCCTCGTAGTTGTCCTATATTTTTATTATCCCCGTGGACTGTTAGTTCTAGTTGTCGGCCTTTATGGCCTAGGTTACTTGTATATGCTCCTGTCCCCCCGGCGTATGGTCGGTTGTTCGTGCTGAGTTGTGGGTCTTCTTTTATACTCTTTATTTTTAGGGGTATCTTGTTTAGTGTTACATAGGCCATAGGTTATCACCGGTAAGGTATTAATAATAAGGAGGACATATAATAAATAAAAATAATAATATGAATAGGAGTGTGAAAAAGGATATGAATATAAAAAAAGGAATACGATTAATGGGTGCAGGGGTTACTGGGATATTTTTAGCTATTCTATTGTTATGTGTAGGTGTCGTTGTAGCTATTTTTATATCATTGTTTTGGATATTCTTATTTTCAGTAATAGGTTTAGGAAGTTATGGTTTAATCCCCGGAGCTATTCTTGGAGTTATTTGTACTATTGGTTTGATGTGGGGATGGTTATCTAACCAAATAGAGAAGGAAGAATAAATATTATTTATTTGTTTATCTTCCTTTGGAGTCATTAACCCCGCTTAGATGCTTAGCCAAAACTTGAGCGGTGTAATCCGCAACAGACTTATTCGGGATGTTATCAATATTAATATAAACATTCCCTTTACTTAAAGAGGCATCTTCAATCATACTCTTACGATCACCACCTGCCATTGCTTGTCCCCCTCCACCACCACTACCAGATGCCCTATTAATAGCACCTTGAATCATATCCCGAATACTTCCAGGACTAGGCCATCGAAGTGTGGGTATTTTAGGGAAAACCTTTTTAATATAACTAAAAATCTGATTCCATGACGGCCACCTAAGTCTAGCGAGTTTAGGGAAAACCTTTTTAATATAATTTAAAATTTGATTCCATGTTGGCCACCTAAGTTTAGGGAGTTTAGGGAATTTATGAGTAATGAACCCGAGTATATCATCCGCAGTAGGCCACCTAAGATTAGGTATCTTAACCCCTTTTAATTGTCCTTGAATAAATCCAGGTAAGTTCATCTGGTCTGCTAAACTACCTTTTTTACTTGTATCTGCCCAATCAGTAGGGAAAGCCTTACTAAAACGGTCTGTTTTTAAAGCCCAGTTACCAGATAACAATGAACCCGTACCTGGTTTATCGGGTGTACGGTTTTCAGATAACCCTAATATGGCTGGGCCTAAAACAGATCCACTGAGGCCACTTAGGCCACTCATGCCACTTGTACCTAGGCTCATTCCTAATGACCCTAATCGTGATGCTAAGGGTAAACCTTGTGTTGTAGCCCAAACAGCAGCAGCACTACTAACCACAGGTAACCCCATGTCGGCTATTCTCCAAAGGCCTTTATTATACCCTCCAGTACTGCCCGGACCATCATCTACTGTGACGACCTTTCCGTTAACAGTTACCTTCGGGGTATTAATAGTTTTACTGTCTTTTCCTCCAAGCCAACTTGGTTTTTTAATACCCGTCCAATCAGCTAGTTTACCCCCGACGGTTTTTAATAGTCCCCCGACCGGGCTTAGGACAGTTAATAGTATCCCCAGACCACTTGCTAGTGTTAAACCAACAGCTGCAACAGTTAAGAATCCACCTATAACATCTTTAACTGGCTGACCCAAATCATTAAACCAACTGATAGCGGGTTCGATTGCTGCTAGGAAACTATCAAATGTACTAGTAGCCCCCCTTATTATTCCATCATAAGCCGCAAGTGACTTATTATACTTACCAATCTCCCCACTTTGAATAGTGGATAAGGATTCGCCATTAACCATAGTCTTTTTAGATTCCGCAATACTATTCATGGCGGCGATACGTTCTTCATACGTATTAGCCCCTTGGAGCATTTTCTTCTGTTCGGGTGTAAGCCCTTCATCTCGCATCATACCTGCTGCAGCAGTCCAACCACCTTGAAGGTATGTACCATATCCTCTTAGTCCTTCTTTTCGTTGGATAGGGTCAGCATGATATGATGCTGCATCAACAGCGTTAAGGGCGGCATAGGTTTGATTTGCCGGTCCTTGATAAGTATATCGTAGCATCTTAGCGATGTCATCATCACTTGTACTGGATTTTGCACTGAACCTTTCCCAGTCACTGAAACGCAGTGTTCCCCCACTCATTTCTCCGAGTTGGAACCGTGTTATGCTTTTCTGCATACTCTTCTCGAATAATTCTTTAGTTCCGAGTCCTGCAGCTATACCTGCCAATGCCCCTTCAGTACTGGAAACCATATCTTTAAGACTATTACCTATATTTTTAGCTCCGCTTTTAGCGTAACCGGCCATAGCCATTATAGTGGATTTGAATTTATTACCCAATCCATCGAATCGGATATTATTAACTTGGTTAAGGTTATTCTTCATGTTACTAGAGGCGGATTTAGTCACGGCCTCGGTGCTTTTGAGTTTACTAGAAAGTTTATCGAGTCCTCCTAGGTCTTGTACTGTTTTGATTTTTATTAATAATTCTTCTAAGACCATGATTTATAAATCCTCCTCTACTTCGTTCATAGGGTTAATCTCATTATATATCCGTCGTATTATTGTTAAAGCCATAATCTGAACCAGTGTCAAATCCCTTAAGTTTTCACGGAGCTTATATTTCTCAATACAAACCATGAGTGTTAAATAAAACCATCGGCCATCTTCTCGTTCATCAAGATACTCCTGCAAGTTTGTCAAGAAATTTCTCTTCTGTACGGTCCGTGAATTGGCCGCTGACTATCTTTATTTCCTCAAAAACTGCTATTACTACTCCGTTCTGGACTTTCCGGATGTCGCTTAGGTTTAATAATAGTCCTTGTGGGTCGCACCATCCATCAGCACATACACGCTCTGCGAAACTAATATTATCATTCTTTGAGACTTTCTGTGCTATACTGTTCCAATTACTGTGGCTTAGTGGTCTTACATAGACTCGCATTTGTTGTTCTTTCCCTGTTTTCATGTCATAGTATTGTACTTCTCGTTCTATAACGGCATCGGTGCCTTCTACTATGAGGGCATTTATATCGAATTCATTTAGTCCTTCGATTGGTTCCATGAGTTCTTTTTCTTCACTTTTTTCGGTCATGATGATTCTTCCTCTAAAAAATAATAATAATAAATAGGGGAGGTGTTTATCTGTATTCTTCCTCGATCTTTTCACAACGGAAACTCATATCATGAGTACGCTTATTTTTAGTATCACGGTTCACCTTCTTACTAGTACGATACGAACCGGTGGCCTTCACGATAATATTACCGTCTTGTATAACGATTGGTACGCCATCATCATGGTCCATCATTGCTTTTTCTAGTGTGTTCTCAAAGGTTGTCATAGAATCCACCCTGGAAAGATTCAGAGTATATTTAGGACTATCATCACTTGATAACTCTGTACCATCAAAGGTTTCGGTTTCAGTTACATCATCGGTTCGGTCATGGTCGTATTTGGTGCATTTACCGACCCGTACACTGTTAATATATATATTTACTTTAGCTTTTGCCATAATTTAATCACCATCTCTTAGAGGTTTAGTTGGATCCGTTTTCGTATATGTTTCAATATGCCCGGTGGCCGTACACTAATATCCACGTTACAGATTTTATCATCCTCAGAATCAATGCTTGGTGTGACTATTAGTTCATCAGCGATACCTGCTCCGATTATTTCTTGTTTACGGTTGCTTAGTTCGCCTTCAAGTGCATTTAGTGTTTTGCTTATACCTACTCGGCCAAGCCAATCATCCAAGTTAAGATAGTTTAGGACATAGGTTAGGCACCTGACAGCATACAACTCGGAGGCGTTGGTTTTCATTCCATCATCACCAACACTCTGGGAACCAGTAACAGAGGATATTACCCCATACTTCCGTGTTTCACGATTTTTTAATTCAAAACAAGTTAGTCCTTTATCTGTTAGGGTATATGCTTCTTCACTTGTGAATTCTGGGCTTATGGCATCGATATCAGTAATTCTTTTATTGGTTGGTGACTCATTAACACTTAATCCTGCTACGAAACCAGCATATCGTGCTGCACTTTCTGCATCGGTTAATTCATCAGTGCCGATAGTGAATTTCTGGCCAATGTAACTCATGAGTTGATTATCAGCAGTGGCGATAAGGGCTATTGTTTCAGATACCGTATTAGTTGAATCAATTGGTAATATGCTGATGCATGGTTTATCATTACTTAATCGAGTATTCAGGTATGCTTCGATTGTAGGATAATAAGCATCCGCTGGGGTGTTAGTGAATAATAATATGTCAAAGTTTTCTTCAAGTAAAGAATTCAGAGCAGAATCAGTATCATCATTGGTTGGTGATGCGGTGTCGGTTCCACTGGCAAAAGCAGCATCAGTAACATCTGCTAAGGTTTTTGCTAACTCTGCACTAGTAGCTGAAGCTGTGACAAATTGACTCAATGCATTAATCTTATTCTTCAATTCAAGGTTTGTGCAGTTATCATAATCTTCAACTACTACTCCACCTAGTTTTAGTATTAATCTTTTATCAGCCACGGTTCCAGCAGCGACTGTGGCTGTTAATCCACCAGTGGTACCATTAGCCCATAATCCCCCACTTTTAGCAGTTAATAATAATACTGGTGCTTCTGATGCATCCTTTAATTGTAATAATCCTTTGACACGTGCACCGGCTTGGACACAAATAAGGCCACTAGCACCATAATTATTATTCTCATCGTCTTGTTTGAAAATATAATTAATCATCCTTGAACCAGGATAACTATTAGATTTACCCATTACTCTCAATGCATCCCGGGGGTTGTCGAAGAAGTAAGGTGTATCTGCATCACCTCTCTCAAATATACCGACAAGGGCTATTCTTCCGGCTGTTCCGCTTGGTCGTGCTACATCAGGTGTCACTATTTCGGCACTTACGCCAGGTATGGTTGTATCTACCATAATATCTTATTCCTCCTTAAATGCTGGTCTTTTCAAATATGCAGCATATTTTTTATCTAATTCATCAACTGGGTATTCGTTTCTTGTTAGGGTGGTTTTAAATCCCATAAACTTACCCAAGGGTATATTCATGAGTATTCTCCAATTATCAAGACTAATCATATCTTCTTTCTTTTTTTTCGTGGTCATAAGAACTCTCCATTAATACCAATATCTTCAAAATCATCTTCATCACCATAATAATTAATCTCCTCAAGGAATGAAACCTCAACCCTTCGACTCTTCAAAATAAAACTACCCTCCTCATAAACTGGTAAATTGTTTTTAATAGTCATAATATCATGATAATCTTCTAAGATCTGCGATTGGTGTAATACTTTAAGGATAGAATAAGCAACACCTTTAAGCTCTTTTTGAGCCTCAACATAATCAAGTGTTTCAATAAGGATAATGTCCAATGCATAAACGGGGTTATAGATTTCATCATCAAATGTAGGACTGGTTTTATCCGGTGTTAACTCATAAATTAGGATAGCATTCTCTGCATCTTGGATACTCCTATCTCCAAGATAAAAAAGTTCATAATCCTCTAATCGTGGATCTGTTGATTCATTTAGTGCTTGATAAATAAGTTCTTCAATAATAGTTTCATCAATCATCGTTTCATCGCCTTATTAATCTCTGTTTCCATTATACGAGGGTACATTGTTTTTAGGTCATGATGTGTTGGTTTCACAAATGGCCGGGCCTTAGCTGCTTTAGCACTTCGACGGAAAATGATTTTACCACCAATAGGGATTTTAAGTGCTACTGCCCCTATATGAACACCAAGATAACTTGAACTATGATTCCCTGTTCCAAGCCCCCTTAGTTTAGGGAATATTGGACCACGGCCATGTTCAACATAATAAGGGTATTTATCATTCATCATGGGACCTATGCTTCGACCATATTCACTCGTTTTTATTGAATCAATACTTTTGAATAAGTGCCCGGATCCGGATTTGCTTTGACTGGTTAGGATGGCTTTTTCTTTATTAACTGCATATTTTGCTGTTTGGTCTATCCCATTAACTGCTCCTTTTCGTATCTGTGCGGGTTTGGCTTTCAATGATACAGCGAGTTTCATTATATTGGTTTCGATGCTGATGCCAGTCATATTTTTTAGTCCTCTTCTTCTTCGTATGCTCCGGGTATTCTGAAGATGCTGAATCCTGATGACCTGGTGAGTGTTCTTTTGAAACAGATTTCTAATTCATCTTTTAGTGGTTTT
>Ga0180008_1000401_pt1 | contig 38372 bp, 37 predicted proteins | sample MM_PW_MetaG_FD_121121 | JGI IMG/M metagenome (GOLD analysis project Ga0180008, IMG submission 121121) | Groundwater microbial communities from the Aspo Hard Rock Laboratory (HRL) deep subsurface site, Sweden - MM_PW_MetaG | ecosystem: Environmental > Aquatic > Deep subsurface > Groundwater... | reverse complement strand
CGAACGGACAGGATGACGTCATGCCTTCGCGCTGCAACCGAGAGTGATGCCGGTCCAGTGCGTCAGTTCGTGAAGTGCAGTGGCGTAGTACCCACCTTCATCGTGAAATTGCGCTCTTGTCGGCAGTTGGATGAGATCCCTGATCGGGTGGTAAAAGGCTTCGTCGGCAGATCGATGAACGATGTGTGCACCCGAACTTAACAGTAGATTCTCGGCAGCGCTGTTGGCCAGGAAGGGATCGGATGGTTCCGTTTCGAGCAGGGTTTCATTGAACGTTTCGAGCCCCTCCGTTTGCTCAATATTGAACAGAAAATGCGTCCTGAGAATGCCGAAGTGAGCGACCTTGGGCTGACCGTTTTCATCGAGTACAGGTTGGCCTGACTCGGTCTGTTCCTCGCGTTCCATCGGCTTGTAGAGCACCGCCAGAGTGCTGTGCTCACCCTTACGGATGTGCCCACTGGCTTTTTTGGCTTGGTTGAAGGTCAGCCAACGATCTTGAGTGAACCCCTTCAACTTGGCCTCGGCCCAGAGCAACGGTAAATTGATACCCGCAAGCTCACCAAGTTCACCGTAGCTCCAACATGGTCGCCAGGAGGCACCACATTCTGGGATCGTCCAGAGTTCCGACTTTATTACACCTATGCCAGTTGGAACGAGGCTGCACAACGCGCTGCGAGCCAGATGGCTGCTGGCTCTGCGTTGTCTGACACCGGCGCTTTTGGCGATGCCTTGCACGGCTCAAACTTCGGCGTGCAGGTCGAGTATTGGTGGAAGTAACTCCGTAAATACAACACATTTCGTAATGCGGGGAACGGTCGGTGGCAGATAATCACTCCATCGATCACCCCATCGATAATGAGGAATAAAGAAATGGCGGATTCGAACTCTCTTTCGCGTAAGCGCTGGTGGTACCTGATGCCGGTGATTTTCATCACCTACAGCCTGGCCTACCTTGATCGAGCCAACTACGGCTTTGCCGCTGCTGCAGGTATTGATAGCGATCTCGGCATTACCAAGGCCACTTCGTCCTTGATCGGCGCGTTGTTCTTTCTGGGGTACTTCTTTTTCCAGGTGCCGTGTGCCATCTATGCCGTGCAACGAAGCATTCGCCGGCTCATTTTCTTTAGCCTCATCCTGTGGGGGCTTTGCGCTACAGCGACTGGGTTTGTGAGCAACATTCCCGTCTTGATGGGCATTCGTTTTCTTCTCGGCGTTGTAGAGGCGGCGGTGTTCCCTGCCATGCTGATCTTTATCAGCAATTGGTTTACCAGCGCCGAACGCTCACGTGCCAACACGCTACTGATTTTGGGTAACCCGGTCACCGTGCTGTGGATGTCGGTGGTATCTGGTTATCTGGTACAGGCACATGGCTGGCGCGGGATGTTCATCATCGAAGGACTGCCGGCTGTTGCCTGGGCCGTCATCTGGTACGTCGTGGTGCGCGACAAGCCGAATGAGGTGAGTTGGCTGAACGAGCAAGAGAAGCGTCAGTTGCAGGATGCACTGGACGCAGAGCAGCGGCACGTCAAACCTATGCGCAATTACGGCGAAGCCATGCGCTCTAAGACCACAGTCATGCTCTGTGCAGCGCACGCATGCTGGTGTGTTGGATCTTTCGGCTTCATGATGTGGATGCCTACGATCCTCAAATCTGCGGCGACAATGGATATCGTGTCAGTAGGCTGGTTGTCGGCAGCGCCTTATCTCGTGGCCATCATCGCCATGCTGCTTGCATCAACTTTTTCGGATCGTTTGCGCAACCGCAAGATATTCGTCTGGCCCCCGCTACTCATCGCATCCGTTGCCTTCTTCATTTCCTACCTAATCGGTGCTCATTCGTTCTGGACTTCCTACGCGTTCATGACCATAGCGCTAGTGGGAATGTACGCTCCGTACGGGCCTTTTTTTGCAATTGTGCCAGAGCTGGTATCGCGCAACGTCGCCGGTGTATCGATGGGGCTTATCAGCAGTTGTGGTGCGTTAGGCGCATTTGCAGGATCGTATCTGGTTGGCTATCTGCACGGGTTGACCGGATCTCCCGGCGCGTCCTACGTTTTGTTGACCTTCGCGCTTCTGGGGGCTTCGATTCTGATGTTTTGTGTCCGAGCCACACCGTCAGAGGATCCTGTACCAAGCTTAAAAAGCGAGGCAATAAGGTAAGCAGGCTTTCCAGTCTGTACAGACCCTAACGCTGCGAAAATGTCGAAGAATTTTGCCTGAAAGTCGCGACCGAGGATCTGCTAAACGGATCGATGAGTTTCATGCGGCGATGGCTCAAGTGCTGGAAGCAATTGAGCTTTGTCTAGGGTATCAACCGGTGAAGCACCAACTTCGAGTCCGACTCACTGCTCAGACCGCCGAATGCTTCCACGTCAGCCAGCGCATGGCCAGCCATCTGCGCTCGCTGCACAAAGGCCGCCACACCACCCAAACCGAGGACAGGCCCAAACGAGGCAAGCCGCAAGCAGCGCGACGCCACCTCGCTTATGTCGGCCTGCCGCATCAATAGCAGCGTCGCCTACTCGCTAATCTGGGTATAGGTTGATAAGCAAGCGATACTCAGCGTGCAAGTCTCGTCAATACCAGATCGTCGTGGATGCCCTGCGACGATAGCCAGGCACTTAAAGACTGTCGGTGGCATGACCTGCAACCTATGCGTCCGGCCAACACACCTTCCTGATCCCCAAGCCAAAGGCGACGGTGTCCACCTAAACGCGGACACAGTCGCCCTTATTGCTCGGGCTCGGGAGACGTGTCCCCCGGGGCTTTAGGATCTAACTCCAAACACGCGTGGTCGAGGCTGCGTTACGGCGGTAGCGTCGCTTTGCTGGGCACCGTCCACTTCGCTGACGTCGACTGGGCTTTAGACGACTACCATGGGCTGATCTTCAACGTTGCTATTTGATTCAGCACAAGAGCAGAGCGCTAGGTTACGGTGCGCGGGTAGCGCAGCGAATGTCGGTTCATCCGTTGCTTATCTAACCCAATAACAGCAAGACCGTGCGTTAATTTAATTCGTACAGTTGGGTGCGCTCAACGGGTCCCAGGCAACGGCCACGTGGATTGTGCCACCCGCAGGAAGTTCTCGCCGTAGATGTCGTGAACATCCGACTCGCTATAGCCCATCCGCTTCAGCTCCCGAGCCACCTGATCGAGGGATGCTGGCTGTAATTGGCGATGGCCACTCATGTGTCCGTAATGCTGCTCTGGCCACCAATCGTTTTCTTCCACGTCCTCGGGCAGGTCTCGCTGGTTGGGGTGCAGTTCGGTGTCCAGGCCGAGGCCGATATGGCGGGTTCCGACTCGCTCGGCCAGGTAATCGATTTGACGAATGAAGGCGGCGGCTGAAGCGTCGGGGTCGCCTAGAAAAATCCCGAGGCCTGTGAGGCCGATCACACCACCCTGGGCGGCACATGCTTGGATCTGTTCGTCGTCGATTGTGCGCGGGTGGTCGTGGATAGCCTTCACATTGGTATGGGAAAAAATCACCGGATGCTGCGAGAGCTCCATGATATCCAGGCTCGAACGCTTGCTGGCGTGGGAGCAATCCATGACGATGCCGGCCCGGTTGATCCCACTCACAACCTCGCGGCCCAGAGGGGTCAAACCGCCGCCCGCGCCATGACAACCACCGGCGCAGCTGTTGTCGCGGTTGTAGGCCAGCAACATTTGGCGCACGCCCAGGCTGGCGAACAAGCCGACCATGGCGACGTCCTGCTGCAGCATGTTCGAGCCTTCGAGATCGAAAGAAACCGCCAGCTTGCGCTGGTCACGGGCGCGCTCGATATCGGCGACGGTACCTGCCAGAAGATAGCCGTCTTCGTGTTGCTCCAGCCAGTGGCGGAAACCGGCGAGCACTCGGATCACGTCTGGAAACGGCGTCATGTCCATCCCCACGTTGATCGATACATGATGAAAGCCGGCGTTGCGGTATAGACGCAGGCCAGACATGTCCTGGCCAGGAAGCAATGGCAGGCAGGCGTGGGCTTCCCACTGGATCGGTTCGCGGAGATTCGCGTGCGGGTGCTTGGAGATCATTCGAGCGCTGCCTATGCGTGGTTAAGTGCTGAAACATCATGGAGCATTTATGCGCGCGCGGGTTACAGTGTACTGATGCGGCCGCGCCGTCGGATGCCATTAACAAACTTGAACCCTCTGAGATCCTACGTACTGATCATTTCACCAGCGAGTTCCGCGAGGGCGCGGAGCCTGTCCATATGTCTCATGTCTTGGTGATACCCCATCCATATATCGCGTCCTGGTGGTTCACTGCCGACGTCTACTAATCTCAGGGCGGTCAATTCATCGCCAAGTACGCGTGGCAAAACCGCTACACCCAACCCGCGGCTGCACATTTGCGCCTGAACGGTACGGCTGCTGCTGGTGAGCACGGTTTTGGCGAGTGGAAACATCTGCAGCAGCCAAAGCACATCGGGGTAGTGAGCTTGTGCGGTGCTCATGAGGATCAACCCGAGGTTTTCACCCTCCCGCGAGGGTGAGAAAGGCACGTGTGCGGCAACGTACAACCCGTAGCTGAGTGTCGTCAGTCGACGTTGAACGATATCCGGTTCGGTGAACGGCACGATTCGAAAGGCGATATCCGCATCGCGGCGACTGAGGTCGAACAGACGATGCCCGGCGATGATCTCTGGGACGATCAACGGGTACCTTCGCGCCATCTCGCTGAGGACGGGCGCCAGCACACAGCAGGCGAACCAGTCCGCGGATGAGATCCGCAACAGTCCCTCAGGTTGATCGCTGTCGCCCGCCAGGTGCCGTTCAATGGAAAGCGCGCTTCTTTCCATTTCCTCGGCCAGGCCCAGAATTCTTTCACCGCTGTCGGTCAACACCAGACCTTGCGCGGTGCGGCGGAAAAAAACCTGCCCGCTGTGCTGCTCAAGAGCGTGAAGCCGCCGACCTACGGTGGGGTGACTGACGCGAAGTTGCTTCGCAGCGGCACCCAGCGAGCCGGTACGGACTATCGCCAGAAAGACGCGCAAGTCGTTCCAGTCCATCGTCAACCTCTAGCGGAAATGAACGGCGAAGATGCAGCAATGACAGTCCCGTTGCAAACCATTCCCCACACAATTGATCCATATACGTTGCATAAGGGAGCAGAGAGTCTCCATGGGTGCGCTGGTCGATGAGCCAATGGTTATTCGCCTTTATGATAAACGCTACACTGGCAAATGCAGCGTCGGCATGACCTGCGCGAATCCGATCGCGCATTAAGACATTCGTGGTCCATCCCAGTTGCACGACAGGCACATCCTCCTCAATGGCTGCGCGGGCGGACGCCGTTGATTCGCGCACTTCATACCGCACGATGGTTCTGTCAAGCGCCGCTTGCGCCGCGTGTATCGATTCGGCAACCAGCGCGGCGACAATCTGACCTAAATACACCGCTTCATCTACGGCGAGGCAGAGACTTTGCAAGGAGCCCTTTGCGCCGGACGCCGACAGTTCCATGAAAAACCCCAGCATATGCCCGCGCCCTTGATTGGGAAACCACTGGCCCCCAAGCGTTGCTTCATTAGCACTACTGCACTAAAGATAAATTATACGCGGCGGTTTTCGAGCGGCATTCCTAGGCCATCACCAGGTATCGAGAATCGCGGCTGGATGCGTTGTTTGCCAGCGAGAAGACGGCGACGATTGAGTACGTGCTTTCGATTCTCTTTGCCCCGCTTTCGGATATTTTTCATGGTTAGGACGCTGATAACCTGGCCCTTTACGTACAGATGGTGGCGTCCATCAGCCTTGGTGCCGACGAGCGCTCGGTACGTCTTCGCGAGGAATATTACGATCCAATCGCTGAGCGCGTCATCGATGCGCTGCACATCGTCATACCCGGCATCAGCCGCCAGGACGCTGTCTGGTCCTACCTATTCGCCATCGGTGCTCGTCAGCAGGCGCACGCCATGAATGGTCGTGCCGCTAAGCTTGGCGCGTCGAATCGTTCCGCCAACGCCAACGCCAACGCCCACTACTCACAACTGGTTTGTTTCGCTGCCGCCGGTATACGGGCGTTGGTCGAGAACTCGGTCAGTTCGACCTCGATTGGGAAAACGAAGAAGTCTACCGATTCTCAGACTTGACGATAAGGCAATATTCGTCACCTCGCGGTATAACCTCCGTCTACTGTCAGAGCTGCACCGTTTATGAAAGCGGCCTCATCCGACAAGAGCCAGCGGACGGCCTGCCCGACATCTTCTGGCTGACCGAACCGCCCAATCGAATGCCGTGCCAATGCGCTGTCGAAATGCGTCTTGAAGTCCGGCTTGTTGACGAGGTCTTCGATCATTGCTGTCATAATGGCGCCTGGTAAGACGGCATTTACGCGCACACCCGTGATACCCGCCTCGCAAGATGCACCACGTGTCAGACCGAGGACGCCATGCTTTGAGGCAACATACTCGGAGGCGCTCTGAATGCCGACAAGGCCGCACATGGAAGACGTGTTGACGATGCTGCCACCGCCGGTCTTTCGCATGGCTTCTATTTCATACTTCATGCACAGGAACACACCGCGAAGGTTGATGTTCATGACATGGTCCCATTCGACGCTCTCCAGTTCGTGGGTCAGCTTGCTGAACATCTGCACGCCCGCGTTGTTGAATGCTCCGTCAAGGCGGCCAAATCCCTCGACTGCGGCGTCAACCATACGCTTGACCTGATCTTCTTTGCTCACGTCGACCATCAGGCCAAGGGCGACCCCGCCTTCCGATTCAATCTCCGCAGCGGTTTGCCGAGCGCTATCGGCCACGAAATCCGCGGCGACGACCTTCGCACCCGCTGCGGCGAGCAATCTTGCAGTAGACCGACCAATCCCAGAGCCCGCGCCAGTGACAATAATCACCCTATCGACCAGCGATGAAGTTGTCACATGCGTGAGGGCATTCTTACTCGATACGTTTTCCAAGGTTCGCTCCTCTGTATTGTCTATTGTTGCTTACCAAAGTCTTGGCTCGTGTCACTGTTCCAGGGGCACCTCCCAACTAGGCGTGACGGTAGGGGGGGGGCGCCTGTGGCGGGTCGCATTGGCTAATACGCGTGCTACAAATCGTTGGTCACGTGCCTGTCCGGTTCGATGTTGGTGAATTTCTCGATGTCTGCCATGACCTCGGACGTTCGTGCAGACGCAAAAGCTGCCTCTAGCGCTGCTCTGTCTTTGAACCGGCACATGGCTGCCACAATGAGGTCGCTATCCTTGGCAGACGGAAAAAAAGCGTCTATGTATTCAAGGCCATAGGGTTCCCAGGCTTCCCTGACCAGAGGGATGTGCTTGCCGACGTAGTAGGCCCGGTCAAATCGGGCGCCTGGCTTTGCTGGATACGACACGATGAAATACACGATGAATCTCCTGTGTTGACTTATCAGTTGGCTTTGCTCGAACCATGGCCCTATTTTTGGCGGGCGCGTGACGGGGTGGATAACCAGACTTTGTCAGTGCTCCCCTGAGCGTTCAGATCGATTAGTGAAAGGTTCAAAAATCGTAATTGGGCTCAAAATCCGTATCGCTCGCCACGCTGCGCCATGCGTCGGAGTCGGTCTTAAGCGCGGCTATTTTGTCTTCGATAATGTCGAAAACCACAGCCCCTACGGGGAGATGCAGTGGCGGCTGATGGCTGTCTACCGCAACGAGTATGATGGCTGCGGCCTTTGCGGGATCTCCGCTCTGCAGCCCGCTGTTGGTCCTGCTGTATTGACGTTTTGTCCCGGCAGTCGAGGCGTAGGCAGGAAGCTCTTGAGCCGCCAGTACCACTGAACGCCCGAGAAACGAGGTTCGGAAGGGCCCGGGTTTGGCGATGATCACTGCAATCCCCAGTGGTCCGACTTCCTGAGCTAGGGCCTCGGAAAGCCCCTCTACGGCAAACTTGCTTGCATTGTAATAGCCATACCCTGCAGAGCCGGAGACACCCGCGCCAGATGAAACGTTAACGATCCGCCCGCTGCCTCGACGCCTCAGTGCCGGCAGAGCGGCTTTGGTCACTTCGATCAGGCCGAAAACATTGGTTTCAAATAACGGGCGATATTCATCTGCTGATCCTTCTTCAACCGCACCGATCATGCCGTACCCGGCGTTGTTGACCAGCACGTCCAGCCCTCCGAAAGCTTCTTCGGCAACGGCGACAGCCTTAAGGCTTGTCTCTGGCTTGGTGACATCGAGGTGAGCGAGCCGTACCTGCTTGGGAAAGCGACGCTCGAAGTCGCGAAGCGTCTCTATATTGCGGGCAGATGCAACCAACTGATCACCTCGGGCAAGCACCGCCTCGGCAAGCGCGTGACCCAGACCATTTGAGCAACCTGTAATCAACCACGTTTTAATCATCACTTTTATCCTTCGCAGAACATTGCGTTTCGTGTATGCATCGGATCGACTGCACAGGCCAAAAAACAGCTTCGAGTGCTCAGTCGATGGGTGAGGTGCTACGCAGGGTCGCGACAGCGGGGAGTTATCGTTAGGTGCGCCGTCAACACCTCATACTGGGTCATGTGCGCGCATGGACTTGGCCAGCCAATGCATAACCACCTCCAAGGCATCGTCGCAATTGCGTTCAAATATCAATCCGTGCCCGTTACCGTGGATGCCCGACGCTGGCAGATCCAGGTGTTCTACACGGGCGCCTGCGTTCTGCAAGAAGGTAACAATGCTGGAAGCAAATGCGGCGAACACCGAGGTTTCACCCGTCAGCAGCGCGACCGGTACTCCCGCCAGTCCAGGGATTTTCAAAGTCGACGGATCGGCTGCGCGGACCTGCTCAGGTGTCGCGCGCGGCGGATCGAAGGTGATCGGTGCGGCGGTCAGGCCCCAGTCCAGGCTACCGATGCCCGGCGTATGGCCAAATACCGGACCCATGGGTTCCACCGCCACGACGGCTGCGACCAAGTCGGGCCGGCGATCGGCAATCAGCCAGCCACTGGGGCCCGAAGCGGAGTGCGTCACGATGATGGCTTTGCCGATTCTGTCCAGTAACTGGGCCAGTCGATCCGCGTCCAGGGTCTGAGATGCAGCTAAGTCTGCGGGCATCGGGCCGTACGCTGCAATAAAGGCGTCAAAGGTTGCGTCGTCGTCCATAGCGAACGGCCATTGGGTTTCCCCGCCGCCTTCGGGAAAGTAAACCTCACGAGCACGTTCGTAGGAAAACGCAGGTCCCATCGGGCCCATGATGTCCGGATGATAGGGCGACCGGCCGTGGCCTGGCCTGTCTACGCGAAAGACCACGAAGCCTGCTTCGACGAACCGCTGGGCCGCCCGGTTGATCGTGTGACTGTTTCGGTGGCGAAAGCCGACCAGTGCTTGTTCCCGAGCCCGTGGGCTACGGCCGCCGTCATTTTTGATCGCACAGCCTCGGCGGCCGGTAACTCCAGGTCCTTGAGGTGGGCAGCAGTGATTGCAAGATTGATGTCCTTCAGACCCAGAGACAGTTTGAAGCCCGGTTCAAACGTGCCGTTGACAATGTTCTGCCCATACCGTTGATAGCTGGGGGAGGCGAACAGCGTTTGGGTCATAAGCTCGATGAAAGCCGCCGGGCGCAGTCCGTAACGCTTGGCGAGCAGGCTTGCTTCGCCCAGCGACTGGATGGCTTGGGTGATCATCATGTTGCCAGCGATTTTCGCGATACACGCCTGGATGGGTTGATCGCCGAGAGGCCACGTCTTTTTCCCCAGCACGTCAAAGATCGGCTGGACAGTCGCGATGGCCGCCTGCGACCCAGCGGCCAGGATATTCATTTCGCCTCTGGCCGCCACTGCGGGCACACCAAACACCGGCGCGGCAACCAAGGCGATATCAAGCTCATGATGAACAGCCTGCAGTTCATTCATGAGCAACGGCGAGAGTGTCGACATGACGATGTGAACGCAGCGTTTATCGGCGCTGTCGAGTGCATTGGAAATCAGCAGCACCTCTCGCACCGCGTGATCATCTGCAAGCATGCTGATTGCAACATGTTCCTGAAAGGCCGCCGCCGCAGATTCGAGAGGGTGTATTCCCTCCAGATCCGCCAGCGCTTCACGGCTACGGTTCCAGGCAGAGACGCGATGGCCTGCGTTGATGAGGAGGGGGATGATGGCTTTCCCCATGCTTCCTGTCCCAATAAAGCCGATATTCATATGAGTCCCCGCTTTGCTGGTTGAGCGAATGTGTATGCCATTCAGTTTGTTGGATGGGGGATTGCTACGGGAGTGTCATTGTTGCAATCTCGTCGTTCATTTTTGTACGTGGTGAGGCATAGACTGGAGTGGCATGGGGGCTTTTTAGCGATTGTCCGAAGCGGCTCTTTGGGCGCTGCTGCCAAACAGTTTGGTGTCAGCACCGGACGGTAGGGCGGCGCCTACAGGTGCTTGAACAGGCGGGCGGGCACTCTTTTTCCTCGGACTGCCCAAGGTCCAGTACTGACCGACAGTGGTGAAAAGATCATCAGTCTGGAGGAAGAGACCGAGTGCAGTACGCTGGTCATTGAGCGGCGCATGTCCGAAAGCACTTTTGGCTTTACTGATCAGAAGGGACGCGACGACTTGCACGATATACATTCGTTCGGTCGAATGAATGCCGTACTGCGTCGAGCGCGCCAATGCTTGCCCGCTGGAAGATATCGGCGGATGGCCAGGATACTTCGAATTCCTTGAGGTGAAGGCAGACGCCTGCGATCCAGGCCATGACGACATGTTGGAGTGGCATTGGGAAAACTTCGCCCTAACGGCTTTTGACGGACAGCGTGTCAATCAGCGGCTAATAAATATTAAGGCATGAGTTGCAAAGCGGTTTAGTTCGGACGCTTACTGTGCTTCAGATTCAAACGGCTTACGTTTTCAAGCGTGAGGTGCGTAATGGACGTAGTGAGGAACACCGCGAGGAAAGCGGCATCAGCACTCATTTGCGACGCATACGTGGTGCCACACCGGTCAGATGCTCACGTACACACGCCCAGGCTTTGTGAAGGTTGCTGCGCAGGGACACGGCGTCAAGGGACATGATACGTAATGAAACCCCGCAATCGTTGGGCAATGCGCTGACACCCAGGTAGCTGTCGGGGTGAGTGGGCAGGGCATTGCGCAATGCGGTTTTCAGTGCCTCTACAGGCAAGCCCTGACCTACGAGCATGAATGTCGCCAGCGTCTGGAAGGCATGACTGACGCCCGGTAATTGCCGCAGCATGTCTTGCCCGTTCAGCGCCAGGCGATCGCCTGCCAGCAACCGGCCTGCAGGGCAGCGCACTTCCAGGTCGGCACGGTAGAAATCGAAGATGCCGGCAGCCTGTTGGGGGGTGTGCAGACAAAATGCATCGCAGAGCATCACTCTGGCGCCGGGATGCAGCGTCACCTTCACCTGACTGTGCAGTTTCGCCAGAGGAAACAGGATCGTCGCCATCGGCAGGTACTCCAGCAATGCTCCGCTTTCGGCAGTGAGGCTGACGGACTGCCGCGCCGATTGCTCAAGCATGCTGTGGGCGACGGTCGCCGCGCCTGTGCTGACATGGACCTGGCTGTCCGGCCCGGCATGCAACTGCACCTGCAAATCCTCCCCGGCAAAAATTCCGCCTGAGCATGACTGCAGATAGACGGCCGCCATACCTTGCGGATCATCTGGCAGTTTCAGGGTTCGGCCCAGATGAAAGGGATAACCCACGTGTTGCGCGCTTATATAGCTGGCCCCGGACGGCGCTCTGCTGAAGGCAATCCGCGCCTGTACGCGCGGCGGTTGCTGAGGCGGAACAATCAAAGGTCGAAACAGCTCCTGCGGCGCGTTCATGATCGGTCAAACAACACGGCGCGGCTGATGGCTTCGACTACCGCGTCGACCCCGTCACCCGTAGCGCAGTTGGTGAACAGCATGGGCCGGCCGTTGCGGGCTTCGGCTGATTCGCGACGCATACGTGGCAGATCAACGCCCACATAGGGCGCCAGATCATATTTGTTGACCACCAGCAGATCACAGCTCAACACGCCCGGCCCTCGTTTGCGCGGGATATCATCGCCGCCTGCAACATCAATCACAAAGATCCAGTAATCCACCAGATCCAACGAGAAAGTCGAGGCCAGGTTATCGCCGCCGGACTCAATCAGAATCAGGTCCAGGTTCTCGAAACGCGCTTCCAGTTCATCGGCCATTTGCAGGTTCAGGGTTGGGTCTTCGCGGATCGCCGTGTGCGGGCAAGCACCGGTTTCCACCGCGAGCACCCGTTGTGGGTCGATCAATCCACTGCGCCGTACCCGTTCGGCGTCCTCGCGGGTCGCCAGGTCGTTGGTAATGATGGCCAACTCAGTACCGCGCGCGATAAAGCGCGGAATCAGTTGCTCCAGCAGGCGCGTCTTGCCCGAACCGACCGGGCCGCCGATCCCGACGCGCGCGGCGCCGGGGTAGGCTTGCGGCTGCGGTACGGCGTTGAATGCAGTACTCATTCTCAGGTTCCTTTTATTGGCTGTGATCAGCGCAGCATGTAGCGCTGGGCCAGGGGCACTTCGCTGACGGGTTCGCAGGTCAGGCGCTCGCCGTCGGCGTACACGTCAAAGGTCTGCGGGTCGACGCGGATGTCCGGGCAGGCGTCGTTGTGCAGCATGTCGGACTTGCGCAGCGTGCGGGTACCGAAGGCCGGCAACATGGCTTTTTTCAGGCCCAGCTTCTCGCCGGTATTAGCCTCCACCGCGAGGCGGTTGACGAAATTCACCGACAGCGCCTGTTTGGCCTCACCAAAGGCGCCCCATTGCGAGCGCATAATCAGCGGCTCGCAGGTGTACAGCGAGGCCGCCGAGTCGCCCATCACGCCGTGCACGATAAAACCGCCCTTGACCACCAGTTCCGGCTTGATGCCAAAAAAGGCCGGGCGCCACAGCACCAGGTCAGCGATCTTGCCCGGCTCCAACGAGCCGATGTAACTGTCGATTCCGAACACCCGCGCAGCGTTGATCGTGTACTTGGCGATGTAACGCTTAATGCGTTCGTTGTCGCCCAATCCGGTTTTTTCTTCCGGTAGACGGCCGCGTTGGTCTTTCATTTTCGAGGCCAGTTGCCAAGTGCGGCAGATCACCTCGTTGATGCGCCCCATGCCCTGGCTGTCGGAGCCCAGGATCGAAATCGCCCCGGTGTCGTGCAGGATGTCTTCGGCGGCGATGGTCTGGGGACGCACTCTGGATTCGGCGAACGCCACGTCTTCCGGCACGTCCGGATTGAGGTGATGGCAGACCATGATCATGTCCAGGTGCTCGTCGAAGGTGTTGACGGTGTACGGATTGGTCGGGTTGGTCGAGGAGGGGATGCAGTTGGATTTTCCCGCCACGCTGATGATGTCCGGGGCGTGGCCGCCGCCTGCACCTTCGGTGTGATACATGTGGATCGTGCGGTCGCCGATGGCGGCCAGTGTGTCTTCGAGAAAGCCCGATTCATTCAGGGTGTCGGTGTGTAACTGCACCTGGAAGTCGTATTCATCGGCCACTTTGAGGCAGGTATCGATCACGGCTGGCATAGCACCCCAGTCTTCGTGGATCTTCAAACCCAGGCAACCACCCCGCAGTTGGCCGAGCAGCGATTCCGGCTTGCTGGAATTACCCCTGCCGAGAAACCCGAAATTGATTGGCCAGGCTTCAGAGGCTTGCAGCATCTTGCCGACATTCCATTCACCGCCGCAGTCGATGCCCACGGTGATCGGGCCGAGTGAACCGCCGATCAGTGTGGTCAAGCCCGCCGCCAGGGCGTGGTCGCACAACTGCGCCGAGTCGAAGTGCACGTGCACGTCAATACCGCCGGGTGTGACGATGAGTCCTTCGGCGTCGCGCACGGTCGTTGCCACGCCACAGATCAACTGGGGATGCACGCCGTCCATGACCTGGGGATTGCCGGCCTTGCCAATGGCGACGATCTTGCCGTCCTTGATGCCAATGTCACCTTTGACGATACCGATTACCGGGTCGATGATCAGCGCGTTGCAGATCAGCATGTCCAGGGCACCGTCTGCGCTGTCGTGACCGGGCATCAGGCCCATGCCGTCGCGCAGGGTCTTGCCGCCGCCGTGCAGGCACTCATCGCCAGGCACCGAATGGTCGAACTCGACTTGCGCCAACAGCGAGGTATCCCCCAGGCGCACCGCGTCACCGGTGGTTGGGCCATACATCGCCGCGTATTCCTTACGTGTCATCGTTGCCATGGTTCAGGCCCCCTTGAAGAGTTGTGCACGGGCACGTTCGAGTGCGATGGCCTTGCAGGCCGGATCGTGCAGGTTGCCGTTGGTCAAACCGCTGAAGCCGTGAATGTCGCCAGTGCCGCCAAACTGCACCAGTTGCACCTCGCGTAGTTCGCCGGGTTCAAAGCGCACGGCAGTGCCGGCCGGAATGTCCAGGTGCATGCCGAATGCGCACTCACGGGGAAAATCCAGGGCTTTGTTGACTTCGAAAAAGTGGTAATGACTGCCGATCTGAACCGGTCGGTCGCCGGTGTTGATGGCCCGCAAAGTCGTGGTTGGCCGTCCCGTATTGAGCTGGATATCACTGTCCGGCGAGATGATTTCACCGGGTGTTGGCAGTGCTGCCACAAGCAACAGACCGGGGCGTATGGGTTGGTGCACCGTCACCAGCTTGGTGCCGTCGGGGAAGGTGCCTTCCACTTGCAGCACCGGCAGCAAATCGGCGACGCCAGGCATCACGTCGTCGGTATTGAGGATGGTTGAACCAAAGCCAATCAGCTCAGCCACACTCCGGCCTTCACGCGCACCCTCGAGAATTTCGTCGGCAATCAGTGCCGACGCTTCGGGGAAGTTCAGGCGCAGGCCTTTGGCGCGACGTTTGCGCGACAGTTCTGCGGCGGTGTACAGCGTGAGCCGCTCCAGTTCAGTGGGGGTCAGCAGCATCGTGTAGCTCCTGTGGCGGCGGCCGGGTTTTGGCCGGCCGGTTCAATTGGCAAAAAGACGCAGGGCCTGGGTTTCATGGCGCATCACCGCAATCTCGGCCAGGGGTGTAAAACCGCTGGCAGCGTCGGGTTCGGGCGGTGCCTGGGCGAGCAGTTCCAGGAGCAGTGGCTGGAGGTCAGTGAGCACCCGTTGCGCGTCCACATGACCCATCACGCCCAGGCGCACAGCGGCGCTGACCAATCCGGTGCACAGCCCGTGGGCGGCGGCGAGTTGGCAATGATCGTGTTGCATGCCCAATCGCTGCCAAAGCAAGCCCTGCACCACGGGCAGGTGCCCTGGGATTTGCGCGGTCAGCACCTGTTGTTGGTAAGCGCAGGCGCCCGGCGTGCCTAGCGCGACATGCACACCCAGCAACGACTGGCCAACGCGACGCGAGCCTTGGCGCAGCTCTTCGGCCAGGGTCAGTGCTTCAATCTGGTTGTCCAGTTCGACGAGCGTGGGCTGGTCGTTGGCGGCCTGCCAGGCGGCGCATAGAAAAGCCCGGTCAAAACTGTTCCAGCGATGGCGCAACTGGCCTTCGACGAATGCCCGCACCGGAGCGCTTCGGTCACGATGAACACCCCGTTGCCGACGCTTGAGGGTGGTCACGTCGGTCAGGCCCAGGTGCCCATCGGCTACCAGTGTCTCCAGCCCCCATGACCAGGCCACGGCGCCGCCCGGGAAAAAACTGTCGGCCTGCTGCAGCGCCAGCAGACTGCTGCCCAGTTCGTTCATAGGCGCTGCACCCGTCCGTCCAGCAGCATCGGCGCCAGGCGTTCGAGGTAATCGGCTTCGGGGCCGTTGAGCGGGATCTGTAACGTGCCTTCAGCAAAACGCACGGCCCAGTGCATGTTGCCGGCGAAATAACCCAGCTCCAGTGCGGCTGCGGCATCGCGGGGTTGCAGGTCGAGGTAGCGGATATCCTGCATCTGCACGACGATGGCCCGCTGGCCGTCAAGCATCAGCACCGATCCATTGCGCAACTGTTGATGGCGCTCCAGGCGAATGGCGCAGTCGGTGCCACGATCACTGGCCAGACGCAGGCGATGGCGCTGGGTATCGCTGGCCGAGAGGCTGAGGATTTCTACCTGGCCGGCGTGGCTCAGGTCGTGCAGGCGATCGGCAAGGGCTGGGTCACTGGCCTGGCCGACAATGCGGTCGAGTATCAACATGGCGATGTCTCCTGTGGCCGGGTTCAGATGGTCAGATAACGCAGGATGCGCTCGCGGTCGACGGTTGCGTGGACCTCGCTGTGCACGAACTCGCCTTTCTCGATGATCAGGTAACGATCCGCTACCGCCATGGCGAACGACAGCACCTGCTCGGAAACAATCAGTGAGAAGCCGCGCTCTTTTTTCAGTAAATTCAAGGCTTTGGCGATGTCCTTGATAATCGACGGCTGAATGCCTTCGGTAGGTTCGTCGAGGATCAGGACCTTTGGATTGGAGACCAACGCACGGGCGATGGCGAGCTGTTGTTGCTGCCCGCCGGAGAGGTTGCCGCCCTTGCGCCGGCGCATTTCAAACAACACCGGGAAGTATTCGAAAATGTAATCGGGGATGGGCGCGGCAGGTGCCCCTTGCATCCCGGTGAGGATGTTTTCTTCGACGCTGAGGTAAGGAAAGATCATCCGGCCCTGCGGCACGAACCCGACGCCTGCCGCGACCCGGTCGTAGCTCTTGCGCGATGTCAGTTCTTCTCCGGCCAGATTGATACTGCCGCTGCGCGCCGGCAGCATGCCGACCAGGCTTTTCAGCAGCGTGGTTTTGCCCATGCCGTTGCGGCCCATGATCGCCAGGGATTCGGCGGGTGCCAGTTCCAGGTCGAGGTTGCGCAGCACGTGGCTGTCGCCGTAATACACGTTGAGTTGATTGACGGTCAGCATGCTCAGTGCCCCAGATAGACGTCGATGACACGAGGATCGTTTTGCACCTGATCCATCGAGCCATAGGCCAGGGTCTTGCCCTGGTGCAGAACGGTGACCTTGTCGGCCACCGATTTCACGAACTCCATGTCGTGTTCAATGATCACCATGGCGCGGCCCTTGGCGATGCGTTTAAGCAGGCCGGCGGTTTTTTCCCGCTCGCCAGCGCTCATGCCCGCTACCGGCTCATCCAGCAATAACAGCTCCGGACGCTGCATCAGCAACATGCCGATTTCCAGCCACTGCTTCTGGCCGTGGGACAGCAGTCCGGCCTTGCGCTCCAGTTGGTCCTGAAGAAAGATCATCTCGGCGGTCTGCTCGATCTCTGCCTGAAGCGTCTTGTCCTTGCGGGCAAACAGGCAATTGAAGATCCCGCGTTTATCCGGAGAAGAAATGTCGAGGTTCTCGCGCACCGTGAGGTCTTCGTATACCGACGGGTTCTGGAACTTGCGGCCCACGCCGGCGCGGGTGATCTGGTACTCGATCATGTTGGCCAGTTGCAGATCCTTGAAACGGATGCTGCCGGAGCTGGGCCGGGTCTTGCCGCAGATCATGTCGAGCAGCGTGGTCTTCCCCGCGCCATTGGGGCCAATCACCACGTGCACCTGGTTTTCCTCGACATAGAAGTTGAGGTTGTCTACGGCTTTGAAACCATCGAATGACACGGTCAGGTCTTCGACACTCAGCAATATGGCGCTCATGACTGCACCTCCTTTTTGCTCAAGCGTTGCAGCAAGCCGGCAAGGCCCGTGGGCAAAAACAACACCACGCCCATGAACAGGAAGCCGATGAAGTACTGCCAGAAATTGACGAAGTTTTCGGACAGGTAGGTTTTTGCGACACCGATCAGCAACGTGCCGTAGACCGCGCCAACCAGTGAAAGACGGCCGCCTAGCGCGGCGTAGATGACGATTTCCGTCGAGGGGATAATTCCCACCAGCGACGGCGACGCCAGGCCCACTTGCAGCGTGAACATCACCCCGCCCAGCGCGGAAATCAGCGCGGCCACGGCAAAGATAAACGCCTTGAACAGTGCGGTGTTGTAGCCGGAAAAGCGCACGCGGTCTTCGCGGTCACGGATCGCCACCACCACCTTGCCCAGCCGGCTGCGCAGGATAAATCCGCACAGTGCAACGCAGGCCAGCAGCATCAGCGCAGTGATCAGGTAGAGAATCCAGGGCGTTTGCGGGGTTTGCAGGCTCAGGCCGAATGCAGTCTTGAAGTCGGTCAGACCATTGACGCCTCCGGTATAGCCCTGTTGACCGATGATCATGATCGACATGATCGCCGCTAGCGACAACGTGATGATCGAGAAATACACGCCGCCCACGCGTTTCTTGAAATACGCGTAGCTGAACAGGAATGCCAGAAGCGCCGGAAGGATGATGATCGCGGCGAAGGTAAAGGTCGCCGACTCGAACGGCTTCCACCACCAGGGCAAAGCGTCAACGCTGTTCCAGATCATGAAGTCCGGCAGCGCGGAGCCGTAGAACGCGGCGAGGGCGCTGGCGGCTTCATCGGTGGCCGTGGCTTCGAGCTTGAGGTACATCGCCATCATGTAGCTGCCCAGGCCGAAGAAGATCCCCTGGCCAAGGCTGAGAATCCCGCCGTAACCCCAGATCATCACCATGCCCACGGCGCAGAACGCCAGGCTCAGGTATTTGCCCGCCAGTCCCAGGCGGAAATCGCCAAGGCCCAGCGGCAGCACCACCAACAGCAGGATCGATAGCCAGATCAGGCTGTAGCGCTCGATCATCGATAGCCAGCCGCCCTTCTGCCAGCGCGGGGCTCGGGCCGCAACCTCGGCCCGGCTAAAGGGCTTTTCAGTCATGTCATTCATTTCAGCGTCTCACTTTCGCGGCAAACAAGCCGTTGGGGCGGAAGAACAGCAGCACGATCACCACCAACAGCGTGATGGCCTTGGCCATGGAGCCCGTGGTTAGGTATTCAAGCGAGATCTGCGTCTGGCCAATGGCGAAGGCCGACAGGAACGTGCCCAGAAGACTCTCGACACCGCCAAAGACAACCACGATGAAGGTGTCCACCAAGTACTGCTGGCCGCTGACGGGACCGGTGGAAGCCAGCATGGTGAACGAACTGCCGGCGATCCCGGCCAGGCCGCAACCCAGGGCAAACGTCACCGCATCGACCCGCGCGGTATTGATCCCGGCCGCACCGGCCATGGCGCGGTTCTGAGTCACTGCACGAATGCGCAGGCCCCAGCGGCTGCGGTAAAGAAACAGAAACACTGCAGCGGCAATCACCAGCGTCAGGCCAATGATGAAAATCCGGTTGAGGGGCAGTTCAAGCCCTTCACTGATCTTCCAGGCGCCTTGTAGCCATTGCACCGTGGGCACGCTGACTTCCTTGGGGCCAAAGACCTGGCGAAACAATTGTTGCAGCACGATGGACAACCCCCAGGTCGCCAACAGCGTGTCCAGTGGGCGGTTGTACATGAAGCGGATGAAGCAGCGTTCGAGCAGGAAACCAAAGGCGAACGTCACCACAAAGGCGACGCCGATGCCGACGATGAAATACCAGCCCATGAATTCGGGAAAATAGCGTTGGAATACCAGCGAAGTGACGTAGGTCATGTACGACCCCATCGCCATCAGTTCGCCGTGAGCCATGTTGATCACGCCCATCAGGCCGAAGACGATGGTCAGCCCGAGCGCCATCAGCACCAACACCGAGAACAGCGAGAACCCGCTGAAGACCTGCATCACCAAAATATCGAGAGTCATTGCGTCGCTACCTGTTGTTGCACGTTGGCGGGCCACGTGGGTAGAAAAGGGCGCGCAACCAATCGCGCCCGACCCTGCATCACAGTTTTGGAAAAGGATTCGGCTCGATTGGCGCGGACTCATAAATCACGTCGACCTGGCCCTGGGCATTGATGGTGCCGATGCGGGCACGCTTCCACAGGTGATGGTTGTCCTTGTGAACCTTGATTTCGCCTTCAGGCGCGTCGAGGGTCAGTTCGGAAGACGCCGCGATGACTGCCGGCACTTCGAAGCTGCCGGCTTTTTCCACTGCTTTCTTCCACAGGTAAACCGCGGTGTAGGCCGCCGCCATCGGGTCGCCGACCACGCGTTTTTCGCCGTAACGCGCCTTGAACGCCGCGACGAATTTCTCGTTGACCGGGTTCTTCAGGCTCTGGAAATAGCTCATGCAGGTCAGGAAACCCGTCAGGTTTTCCGCGCCAATGCCGGTGACTTCTTCTTCAGTCACAGCCAGGGCCATCAGCGTCTGGTTGCTGCTGTCGATGCCTGCAGCCTTGAGCTGTTTGTAGAACGCCACGTTGGAACCGCCGACGATGGTCGAAAGAACGATGTCCGGCTTGGCGGCCTTGATCTTGTTGATAACCGAGGAGAACTCGATATTGCCCAGCGGCAGGTAATCCTCACCGACAATCGAGCCGCCTTGCTTGGTCACCGATGCCCGTGCGAGCTTGTTGGTCGTGCGCGGCCAGATGTAGTCCGAACCCACCAGATATACGCTCTTGCCCTTGTTGGCCATCAACCAACTGACCGCTGCCAGCGTTTGCTGTGAGGCTTCGGCGCCGGTGTAAATGATGGCCGGAGACTTCTCCAGACCCTCGTAGAAGGTCGGGTAATAGAGCAAGCCCTTGTTGCGCTCGAACACCGGCAACACCGCTTTGCGCGACGCCGAGGTATAGGCGCCGAACGTCGCGACCCCCTGATCGTTTTCCAACAGCTTGCGCGCCTTCTCGGCGAAGGTCGGCCAATCACTGGCGCCGTCCTCGACGATGGGTTCGATGGTTTTGCCCAGCACACCACCGCTGGCATTTATTTCGTCGATGGCGAGTTTTTCCGCGTCCACTACCGACGCTTCACTCATGGCCATGGTGCCGGTCAGCGAGTGGATGATGCCGACCTTGACGGTTTCGGCTGCCTGCACCTGACTGGTCAGCGAAAACGGCAGCAGGCTGAAGGCACCCAGCATCAGGGCATGCTTGATCAAACGGCGTTTGTCGTTGTGCATTCACTTCTCTCCAGAAATAAAAAAAGCCCGACGTCCCGGTCAAATGAATAACCGGGAGGTCAGGCTTCTTGTGCCGAATCTGGCGGGACAACAGTGTCCGATCCAGTCGTACGCCGGGTGTTTCCCTACCTGCCAAAAAGGGGCGTAGGGCAAACAGCTGGCGCGATGTCTCAGAAGGTTTATAGCAAGGGCAGTGCCAATGTCGGCAAAGCCTGTTTCAGGAGAGTTGGAGGAGGGTGCGCGGAATCTCTCTGCATCTATTGCACATTCGCCATGGGTTGCGCTGCTTTGGCGCGACAGATCGGCGAATGCACCAAAATCGTGAACATTTTCGAGGTCAGTCAGACAGCGCTGCGGGACTGTTCCTGCTTCGCGATTTTCGACCGATGGCCGCAAGCGCTCGGGGACGAGCACTCAGGAGTTGAGCTAAAGCGCGCATGGCCCGCTATCTGCATGAGGCTCGCATGACACCCTCGCAGGGTGCCTTGTCACACGCCCATCCTCGGCAAGTGTGGAAGGCCCCTCGCATGACTGGCCCCGACAGCGTTGTCGCGCCAGCCCCAGGCACAATCGGCCTGAGAGCAACGTTGCACTACACGGTTTTTCGCTCAGTTATTCTTTGCACTGACTTTCAGACCCCCAGCCTTGAGCGGGCGTCTCATCTCACGCTGAACAAGGTTTATAGGCATGGCTGACCAGTCGATCCGCATAGGCGGTCTGTTTTCCGACACCGGCGTCACCGCTGCTGCCGAGTGCTCAACAATGCGCGGCGCGCAATTCGCCATCCAGCAGATCAACGCCGCCGGTGGCGTCGATGGCCGTCTTCTGGAACTGATTACCCGCAATCCCGATTCGACACCTGCGCTTTATGCCATGCACATCGAGTCACTGATCCGCGAAGAGCACCTGCGTTTTTTCTTCGGTTGCTACACCTCTGCTGCCCGCAAGGCGGCATTGCCCATCGTCGAGCGCTATGACGCGCTGCTGCTCTATCCGGTGTATTACGAAGGCTTCGAATATTCACGCAATATCATTTATACCGGCGCTACGCCGAACCATAACGCGTTGCCGCTGGGTAACTACATGCTGGATAACTTCGGCAATCGCGTGTTGATGATCGGCTCGGAATACGTCTATCCCTACGAAACCAACCGCCTGATGAGCGACCTGCTGTACGAGCGCGGCGGCACCAAACTGGGCGAATATTACCTGCCGCTGAAAAACGCCCGGCCGGAAGATTTCGCCAAGTTGATGGTCAAGGCCAGGGAGCTGAAGCCGTCGTTCATCTTCTCCACGGTGGTTGGCGAAACCATGGGGCATTTGTATCAGGCCTACGCCGACGCGGGCTTTGACCCCGCAGTGATGCCCATCGCCAGCCTGACGACCAGCGAAACGGATATCCAGCAAATGGGCGCTCATCTGGGCGCCGGGCACATTTCGGCGGCCACCTATTTTCAGTCGGTGGACACGCCGAACAATCGCCAGTGCATCGCTCAGTACCGCGATCTGTTCGGTCAGCATCAGGTCACCGACCGATGCTGGGAGGCCGCTTACTTTCAGGTCCATCTGTTGGCCAAGGCAATCGTGCGGGCTGGCAGCACCGAGGTGGAAGACGTCTTGCAAGCCATGCGCGGCCTGGAATTCGAAGCGCCTCAAGGACGCATCCGCGTCGACGCGGACAACCACCATACGTACCTGTTTTCGCGCATCGGCCGAGCCAACGCCGTGGGCCAGTTCGACATCCTGTACGAGAGCCAGAGCGCCCTAAAGCCCGACCCATATGCCATTGCGCCCAATTTCAACGATTGGTCCAGCTCTGCCGGGAGTCGACCATGACCTTGCGTGCCGCCAAAAAACGCCTGCGCAACGACAGCGCCAGCGGCATCAAGGATTTGCGCGATGTCAGTGTGCTGGTGATGCATCCGGATGACGAAGACGGGCGCAACCTGATCGAGCAGTTGCAGCGCATCGGCTGTCAGGTGCGCGTGCAGTGGCCGATCCCGGAACGCCTGGCCATTGAGGTGGACGTGATCGTGTTGGCGGTGTCGCCGGAAAGCCTTTCGACCAATACGCCGTGGCTGCTGCACGCCAGCACGCCGCCAATCATTCCGGTGATCGCCTACGAGAACCCGATCATCGTCGAAGCGCTGGTACAGCTGAATGCCTGCTCGGTGATCCCGTCACCCGTAAGATCCTTTGGCTTGCTGACGGCGCTGGCGATTACCTTGAGCCAGTCGCGCAAGGCACGCGAGCGTGAGAAGCACGTCAAGCGTCTGGAAGGGCGCATGGCGGTCATGCGTACCGTGCAGCAGGCGAAAATCATTCTGATTGAAACCAAGGGCATGTCGGAAATCGACGCCTATAACGCGTTGCGTGATCAAGCCATGGCCAAGCGCGAACCGGTGGAGAAAATTGCCGAGGCACTGGTCAAGGCCCATGAGCTGTTTCAACGAGCCTGTTCCTGAACAGCCTTTGAGCATCAAGCCGCTGACGGCTTGATCCTCTTCTGCGTGGACGTTTGCCATACGCCCTTACCCGGCAGGTATGGAACACCGCGTGGTGACCGGCGTGGACAACGAAGTCCTCCGGAGCGAACCGCAGCCTATGCATTGAGCATGGCCAGTTCGAGTCGATGATCGCCCGATACCGGGCAGTCCTTAACGTTATCTGGAGAACACCATGTCCGTAAAACGCCCCAGCAAAGCCGATTTTTTGATTGCCGCCGAAGACCACGGTTATCACCTGACAGATATCCAGATGGAGGCCTTCCTCAACCTGGCCGACGAAACGTTGAACTCCTACGAAGCCATCGATGCGCTATACGCCGCCAACGTCGCGCAGCAACCGCCTGAGCGCGAATACAAAAAAGCCGCCGAGGCAGACAACCTGCACGGCGCCTGGTACGTGAAAACCCGAATCGTCGGAGCAACGCAAGGGCCATTGGCCGGCAAGACTGTGGTCATCAAGGACAACGTGTCGGTGGCTGGCGTCCCCATGGCTAACGGCTCATTGAGCCTGGACGGTTATATCCCGTCTGAAGACGCCACCGTGGTCAAACGCTTGCTGGCGGCCGGGGCCACGGTGGTCGGCAAGTCGGTGTGTGAAGACCTGTGTTTCTCTGGGGCAAGTTTCACCTCCGCCAGCGGCCCGGTTAAAAACCCGTGGGACCTGACGCGTAATGCAGGCGGTTCGTCCAGCGGAAGCGCGGTGCTGGTGGCGCTTGGACAAGTCGACATGGCCATCGGCGGCGATCAGGGCGGTTCGATCCGGATGCCGTCGGCCTGGAGCGGCATCGTAGGGCACAAACCGACTTACGGCCTGGTGCCTTACACCGGGGCGTTTCCGATTGAGCGAACCATCGACCATGTGGGCCCGATGGCCAATCGCGTGCGCGATGTGGCAGTGATGCTTGACGTCATTGCGGGGGCCGACGGGCTTGATTCCCGGCAGAAGAATCCGCCAACGGCCAACTGCCTCGCGACCCTGGACCAAGGCGTTGCCGGCTTGAAAATCGGCTTGCTGCGAGAGGGTTTTGCGATTCCGGGAATGTCCGAGCCGCAGGTGGATGCGCTGGTCAAGGCGGCGGTCGCCCAGCTTGAAAGCCTGGGCGCCAGTGTCGGCGAAGCGAGTGCTCCGTGGCATACGGGCGTGGCATTGGATCTGTGGAACGTGATTGCCACTGACGGCGCGGCGTATCAGATGTTGCAGGGCAATGGTTACGGCATGAACGTCGACGGTTATTACGACCCGGACATCATGAGTTACTTCGGCGAAAAACGCCGCGAACATGCCGATGCGTTGTCCAGTAGCGTGCGAGCGGTCGCGTTGACCGGTCACTACAGCCTGAAAAACCTGCACGGCGCCTACTACGCCAAGGCGCGCATGCTTGTGCCGGAGTTGACCCGCCAGTACGACGAGGCATTCAAGGATTTTGATGTATTGGTGATGCCCACCATGCCGTTCGTAGCCACGCCGTTGACCGCCCCGGATGCGCCCGTCGAGGAGTATGTGCACAGCGCACTGGACATGCTCGCCAATACTGCGCCGTTTGACCTGACGGGGCATCCCGCGACGTCGATCCCGGTGGGGCTTGCGGACGGCTTGCCGGTAGCCATGATGATCGTCGCCCCGCGCTTCCAGGACGCCCTCGCATTGCGCGTTGCCCAGGCCTACGAACACGCCCGTGGCGCATTCCCTAAGCCCCCGGCGCTGTAAGCCTATTGTCTGCCCAGGCGTTGGCGAATACGTTCGCTGGCGACTGGGCTTCGTGACTGACCCAAGGAGCCTTTCATGCTGATAACTCGATCTACGCGGGTGATTTTTTGTACCGTTCTCTGTGGACTGCCGGCTTTGGCATTTGCCCATCCCGGCCATGATGAGTCAGGTCTGATGGCGGGTGTGGCTCATCCATTGACCGGGATCGACCACTTGTTGGCGATGTTTGCAGTGGGTTTGTGGGCTGCGCAACAGAAGGGCAGTGCCAGATGGATGTTGCCGGTGGCCTTTGTGGGCTGCATGTTATTGGGTGGTTTGTTGGGGTTTGACGGGTTTTCGGTGCCCTATCTGGAAAACGGTATTGCGGCCTCGGTACTTGCCTTGGGTTTGCTGGTTGCCGTAGCGGCGAGTCCTCCAATGCCAGTCAGTATCTTAATCACCGGGCTGGCCGGGCTGGTGCACGGCATTGCCCATGGTATTGAATTACCGCAGATGGCCAGCCCTGCGTGGTATGCCGTCGGGTTTGTCGCAGCAACATCTGCGCTGCACGCAACCGGCTATGGCTTGGCGCGATGGACGCCAATCGGTGGCGCAATGCTCATTCGCACTGTCGGCCTGGTTTCGGCTGGCGCGGGTGCTCTGTTACTGGCGTGTTAAGCTCCTTTCTTAAGCTAGAGTACGCCAGCAGTACAACTCGCTCATGAGATCGCCATCCTCAAGCGTTACAAATATGCCAAGCGCAGCGAACAGTTGAGTCCTGGGCAAGGAAACTTGCTAGATGACCTGCTCGACACTGATATCGCAGCCATCGAAGCCGAGCTAAACGCGTCTTTTTGTGGCACTTCATCGGGTGATTTATTATTCAGACGCTAGGCATTCCTCGAGAAGCCATGCTCGGAGACTCATGATCGTACGATGATCTGATCGATCATCTGGATAGACAAGGCTGTATATATCGCTCGCTTTATAATGAATGTCGAGGGGTTCGACAAGCAGTCCCGAGCGGATTTCTTCCTCGACGAGAATCCTAGGTACGAGTGCAAACCCCAATCCCGATACTGCCGCCTGTATCAACATATAAAAGTGTTCATAACCAGGCCCTGCCCAAGCGTTTACGCCACTGATCCCAGCAGCACTCAACCATTCCACCCAGGCATTTGGTCGTCTTAAATGCTGCAATAGAACAGCATTCTTCAATCCGGCTGGCTGCCTTATAGAAACGTCGCTTTCAAGATAATTCGGGCTTGCTACAAGCACGACCTTGTCGCCCAGTAACGGCACTGTTTCCACGCCCGACCAGTCGTTATGGCCATAGTGCAAGGCTGCATCCACGGATTCTTCCAGGAAGTCGAACGCATCGGCTCGGGTAATCAGACTCACCATGATGTCAGGATGGGCTTTATGAAACCTTGGCAAGCGAGGAATGAGCCATCGCATACCGAATGCCGGGGGCGTTGCTAGCGTGAGGATGCTTCCGTTTTGCTTTGAGCGGAGCCGTAGCGTGGATTGTTCGATCTTTCTCAGGGCACCTGATACGTCACGAAGATAGGCTCTGCCATCGCTTGTCAAGTCCACGCGGTGGCCTACGCGGTGAAAAAGCGACGTGTCGAGAATCTCCTCCAGCCATCGGATCTGGCGACTGACTGCGCTCTGCGTAATGTTCAGCTCGACGGCTGCCCGGGTGAAGCTCATATGTCGAGCCACCACTTCGAATGTCCGCAACGAGGCTAGTGTTGGCAATGCGGTTGCCATATTTTTCCTTCTCTTCAGCATGAGTTTTAAGTTGTGGATGTATCAGCATATATCGTTTGATGTGGCCTATCCATGAGCATAATCTCAATCACGACATAACTCTGATCTTATGAGCTGCATGTGAAAGCTTTCCGTGCTTTGTTCGAATCACTTCCCGTGGCGAGCTGGATAAAGACCGCTTCGTGAAGGGGCAGAGGGACAGAACATCGGGTGTTCTACCAAGCCGGAGCTGGTGCAGGTTGTAGAAAACAAAAAATGCTTATGGAGGAAACATGAAAACGAGCCTGTACTTTGCTATTTCATGGCGTTCGGTCGTGTCTATTGGGAGCCTGAGTTCAATGTGGAAGCCTGAATTCGGTTTCACAATGTTCGATAGCGACCCGGAGAGCGACCTTGAGTAACCAAGGTCATATTCCGGCTGAGATTGAGCCGACTTATAGGCACTGTGACGTTCTTGTGCTGGGTACAGGCATCGCTGCCTGCCAGGCAGCGATCGCAGCCGCACGAGAAGGTGCGAAAGTCCTCTTGGTTGGTCATGCCAGAGGTGCCTCTCCATTCATCCTGGGCTTCAACGTGCCTCTTGCTGCATCCCTCGGCGATTCGGCGGGACAATTTGAAGAAGACACTTACAAAGGCGGTTACTCGCTAGGCAATCGAACGCTCATTGGTCTGCTGGCTCGCGAGGCTCCCATAGCTTACGAGGAGCTGGTTCAAGCGGGAGTGCCGTTCGAACGCTCCCCGGATGGGCCGGCCCTGCGACACCTTTCGGGCTCCCGATTTCCCCGTTCCGTGTTCGTCAAAGCGGGAACGGGAACTGCAATCTATCGGGCGTTGCTTGCGGAGCTGGAGACACTGGGTGTCGCGCGTCACACCGGGTTGCGAGTGCTCCAACTGGTCACTTGCGGTGGACGTGTATCGGGGGCGATTGCCAGCGGGCAGGATGGTTCCCTACATGCCTTCAATGCCGGGAGCACGGTGGTTGCATTAGGTGGAATTGGCGGTCTATACGAAAACTCGACATACCCGTCCGATGTGATTGGTGACGGGCTGGCACTGGCGCTGGAGGTAGGCGCAACTCTGATAGACATGGAGTTCGTTCAGTTCGAGCCCACAGTTGTACTGCAACCTGAGCGTGTGCGAGGGATGGAAATGCCCACCGCTATGCTGGGTGATGGTGCGACGCTGCTGAATGACCTAGGCGAGCGCTTCATGCTGCGCTACAACCCTGAAAACGGGGAAAAAGTCATTGAAAAAGCGAAAATGGCGCTTTTCATACAACGTGAAATCGATGAAGGGCGGGGCACTCGCGGGGGAGGCGTCTGGTTCGATGCAACCATGTTGAGCGATGAATGCCTGCGCGGCTATGAGACGCATTATCGCCGTCTGGTCGGTTCAGGCGTCGATCCAATTCTTCAGCCTGTCGAAATACGGCCGGCAGCCCATAGCATCATGGGCGGTATTCGAATTGATGAACGATGCTGCACCGGCATCCCAGGCCTGCTGGCTTGCGGAGAAGCTGCTGGAGGGCTGCACGGGGCAAGTCGCATTGCCGGCAATGGTGCATCTGACGCTGTCGTGATCAGTCGGGTCGCAGGGCGTACTGCTGCTGCTCAAGCCAAGAGAGTCGATGAAAAACATTTCCGGGAAGCCGTACAAATCCTTTGTACTGCCCCTCGGATATCGGACGTTGAAAGGGCAAAGGCGTTAGTAGTCACAGTGTCCCGCGAGCTGTCTACTCAGGTCGGAATTTGCCGGAACGAGGAGGGGCTGATATCGGCTATTCGGTCGTTCGAGTCTATTGAAAGGGAAATTGCAGAGCGTTGGGACGGTTCAATCTGTAGTCCTTACGCACAAGTACATAGGGCTGTATCTGTCGCGCAAGCAATCGCGCGTAGCGCTCTTCTTCGCGAAGAGAGTCGGGGGGCACATTACCGAGTGGACTTCCCGGAAATAGACGACGCTTGGACATGTTCGATTACCGTACAAAGGCAACCTGACGGGATATTGGCCGTCGTTCGAGGCAACATGGATTTTGAGGTTATAACAAATGAATAAGCGTCCCCTACAGGGCTTAAAAGTCTTAGATCTCACTCGGTTTCTGGCCGGACCCTATTGCGCGATGCTGCTTGGGGATCATGGTGCGGAAGTGTTGAAGATCGAACCTCCAGGAGGCGGAGATCCCACTCGAGTCCAAGGGCCGCCCTTTGTGGATGGAGAAGGCCTTACCTTCCTCGCGACCAACCGCAATAAGCAGTCTCTTGTTCTGGACTTGAAGAACGAAAGCGATCTCCAATTGCTTAAGAAGCTTGCAGAACAGGCTGATGTGTTGCTTGAAAATTTCCGCCCCGGTGTATTAGAGCGTTTTGATTTGCACTATAAGGCCATGGCCGCCAGTAATCCGCGACTGATTTACGCCTCAATATCAGGTTTTGGTCAGGAGGGGCCTATGGCCCACCAGGGCGCGTTTGATCTAACGATTCAAGCGCTGGGAGGTTACATGAGCATTACCGGCGAGCGAGATGGCGCACCTGTCAAGCTGGGAACTTCGGCGATCGACATGTTGGCCGGTATGAACATGTTTTCCGGAATTCTGGTCGCTCTGCTGGAACGCGGGGTGAGCGGGCAAGGACAACAAGTAGAAACGAGTTTGCTCGAGAGTCAGGTGGCCTTTCTTTCCAATGCGGCATTCGAACATTTCACCGATTCTGGTTTACCGCAACGCTGGGGCTCGGAGCACCCTCAATTAGTGCCCTATAAGGCATTCAGGACATCTGACGCTTGGATCGTCATCGGCGCTGGCGTACAGAATCTTTTTGTGAAGCTACTTGATGCACTGGAACGAAAAGACCTGCTCGAAGATGAGCGTTTCGCTAGCCTTCCAGCGCGTCTTGCAAACCGGGACGTTGTAAATGCCGGTATCGAAGAGATTACACAGGCAAGCACAACCGCTTATCTGTTAGAGCTTTTGACCAGGGCTGGCGTGCCTTGTGCGCCAGTAGCGAGCGTTCCTGAGGTGTTCAGCAATCCGCAAGTGCTTCATCGTGAAATGCGAGTAGAGATGGAACACGAGGTACCCGAGCGGCGTGTGACGCTTGGGTCGGCAATAAAATACTCCAGCTTCAAAATCACTGATGGCTGGTTTGCTCCGCCTCGACTCAATGAGGGTGGGATGACATTGGCAAAACGCTGGCTAACCAGTCATGAAGCAGGAGAAGTACAGTGATGAACGGGCCACTTTTAGTCGAACAACGAGACGCTACTCTGGTCGTTACCATCAACCGAGAAGCTAAGCGCAACGCACTATCGGGTGATGTCGCCACTGGTTTGCTTCAAGTGATCGAGGAAACCAATGGGCGCTCAGACTTACGTGCAGTGATTATACAAGGTGCAGGCACGGATTCGTTCTCTGCTGGTGCTGATTTAAAAGAGCGTGCCGCGGCGGACCCAGAAGGCAAATGGAAACTTAGTCGCAATTTACTGGCAGTGAATCGCGCGATTCTTGCAAGTCCCAAAATCTTTTTTGCCTCCATCCGAGGCTGGTGTTTGGGGGGTGGACTAGAACTTGCGCTGTCCTGCGATTTTAGGATTGCCGAGGAGAAGGCCTTGTTTGGATGGCCTGAGATAAAGCTCGGTGCCTACCCTGGAGCAGGGGCCGCTGTTTTACTCCCGCGGATAATTGGGATGCAGGCAGCAAAACAGTTTCTGCTGAGTGCAAGGAACATGAATGCATCGCAGGCACTGTCAATAGGATTGATAGATCGTTGCATTGGATCAGCGGATCCTATTTCGCTCTGTCTTGAAATGGCACTGGATCTAGAGCAAGTAGCGCCTGCTGCACAAGGAGCCATTAAAGCCAGCTTGCAAAGCACAATGCATCTTTCGCTAGACGAAGCGTTTGCGGTAGACGGCTCATTCCGCAAACCCCTCGAATCCACGCGTGACTATCAAGAAGGTATTCTCGCGCACTTTGAGAAAAGAAAACCGGTTTTTACTGGAACTTAATTTAGAGTCAAGCTATGTGTGTATGTGACGCCAAGATATAGGTTTTATATAAACTTGGCGGTAACTATGCAGGCGTGAATACAAGATTTATCTTTCGGTCTTAATTGTGTCTTTTTTAAGATGCAATGGTTCTGCGCACCTGTTCCGTAGATTATCAGCATATAAGGATTGGAATCATGTCATTATCCGATGTAACTCGTCAAAAGCTCAAAGGTGTAAGTACGCCGACACTTGCAACCATCCTCTTCAAACGAGGATTCCGTAACCAATATATCCAGGATGTGAAGCCTTTACGCATGCCTACAGAAAGCATGGTCGGCGAAGCGTACACATTGCGATACATACCCGCACGGGAAGACTTGAACGGCATCGAGGCGTTTAAAGATCCTGAGCACCCGCAACGCAAAGGGGTGGAGTCGTGTCCGGCTGGAGCCGTCCTAGTCATGGACAGTCGTAAAGATGCTAGGGCAGCTTCTGCCGGTGGGATTCTTGTAACACGGTTGATGGTGCGTGGCGTGGCCGGAGTAGTAACCGATGGCGGCTTTCGGGACACTCAAGAAATCTCCGGACTCGACATTCCCGCCTACCACTGCCGCCCTTCGGCCCCAACCAACCTCACGCTCAATCATGCCATCGAACTCAACGTCCCGATCGGATGCGGAGACGCGCCAGTATTTCCTGGTGATGTAATCGTCGGTGATGGAGATGGAGTCATCGTCATACCTCAGCACCTCGTTGACGAAATCGCAGACGAGGCTGTGGAGATGACTGCTTACGAAGATTTCGTGATTGAGCAAGTTAAAGCTGGTCAGACCATCATCGGGCTATACCCGGCCACCGATGTGAAAAATCTCGAATTATTTGCCACATGGCGCAAGAAAAGAGAGGTTTGACAAGGTTTTCTCTATTACTGCAGTTCTCAATCCAGATTTAACTTATTGAGTAACAAGATTTTTAGACGATTTTTCTGAAACTTTGCCGCCTTAGGCATAATTTAATACTGGATAGTCCAAGGATGGAATCCGAGAAATGACGGAGACCTAAAATGAACAGCGTATCAGCTAAAATAAAAATAAATACGTCGATCAACGCCAGCCATGTTCGCTACCAGATATTGTTTCTTTTATTTGTAATAACTTCGATTAATTATGCCGATCGTGCGACGCTGTCTATCGCTGGTACGGTACTCCAAAAAGAAATGGGTTTCGACGCAATATCAATGGGATACCTGTTTTCCGCCTTCGGATGGGCGTATGTGATTGGCCAAATACCAGGCGGCTGGCTCTTGGACCGCTTTGGCTCAAAGCTCATCTATGGGCTGAGCCTGTTTCTCTGGTCAGTATGCACCTTTGTTCAGGGAGGTCTGGGGTTCGCCCACCCAGAGTCGGCGTTCGCGATTCTCTTCTTCGTGCGCTTCATGCTCGGTCTTGTTGAGTCTCCTGCGTTCCCAGCCAACAACCGGATCGTGGCGACTTGGTTTCCGACTGCGGAGCGTGGTACTGCAACCTCGATCTTCAATTCGGCACAATATGCTGCCGTCGCATTTTTCGCGCCGATTATGGGCTGGATTACTCACAGCTTTGGCTGGGAGTATATTTTCTTATTCATGGGCGGTCTCGGAATTGTGCTTAGTGCCGCTTGGCCTCGGCTGATGCGCAATCCTAAGACCCACCCGCGAGTTAATGCAGCCGAAATTGCCCATATTCAGCTTGGTGGTGCTTTAGTTGACATGGATAGCAAGGCCAAGGCGGTACCTGTGAAATTAACATTTGCAGACATTAAGCTATTGCTGAGCAATCGCTTGTTGTTAGCTGCTTACGTTGGCCAGTATGCAATTACCGCACTTACCTATTTCTTCATCACCTGGTTTCCGATCTATCTGGTACAAGCGAGAGGGATGTCTATCATGAAGGTCGGTTTTGTTGCGGCCGTCCCCGCAATTTGCGGCCTATTGGGTGGTCTTTGCAGTGGTTTAATTTCCGATGGGTTATTGCGCCGGGGCATTTCGTTGACCGGATCTAGAAAAACACCTTTTATTCTAGGTATGACATTGGCCGCGTCTCTTGTTCTCTGCAATTTTGTAGAAAAAGAGTGGATGGTGATTGCCATCATGGCGCTGGCTTTCTTTGGCAAGGGGCTCGCTGCCATTGGATGGGCTGTAATTTCTGATGTTTCGCCCAAGCAAATTACTGGATTGACAGGTGGGATATTCAACGCAATCGGTAACATCGCCGGCATTGTCACCCCGATTGTGAGCGGCTATATCATCGTCTTTACCGGATCGTATGACGGGGTTTTAATTTACGTAGCAGCGCACGCTGTATTGGCTATTTTTGCTTACATCTTTCTAATGGGGCCTATTTATAGGTTGTCGTTAAAATCTTAATAATTAAAAAGTTTACTTGTTCAATTTGGGTGATTGCTTACATTCTTGTGGTGGGTGGTCAAGTGCTATTTAGTATCGAATAAATTTGGTTGGCGTATTCTTTTGTATTTGGCGTCACGAAAGAAGCGCTTTCTCAAAGCGTATACCTATTAGCTTGTTTTGTATCACTGCCGGTAAAACCCTGACGAAACTGTATTCGTTGTTTATAACTCTTGCGGGACTGTTTCTAAACTTCAACTTGAAGCTTTGGCGTTCCAGTGCCAGAACGACGCCCGACAAAGAACGGGCATTCTTGAGGAAATTGTAATGACCGTGCAAAACGAGTTTAACCGGGACCTTATCGACCATTCAGTATCGCTTGCGAAGACCGCTGCTGAATTTTGGGGCGTTAGCAATACAAATACGCGCTCGAAGCTCCTTCAAGGTTTCGCAACGAGCTTGGAGCAGAACCAGGACGATCTGATCGAACTCGCGAATACTGAAACCGGCCTGGGAGCACAACGCTTGACCGCGGAGTTGTTGCGTACGGTTTACCAGCTCCGCGGGTTTGCCACGGAGGTGGAGAGCGGGGCTCCTTATCGTCAGGTCGACGATAAGGCAGTCGAAGGGCTCCCCCCGTCAGGACGACCTCACCTAACACGAGTACAAGTGCCACTTGGCCCAGTGGCAATGTTTTCTGCCAGCAATTTCCCATTCGCGTTTTCGGTATTAGGTGGCGACACCGCATCAGCTTTGGCAGCCGGTTGTCCGGTAGTTGTTAAAGCTCATACCGGGCATTCAGAACTGTCTCGCGCTGTTTATCGTTTAGCGAAGCGAGTGATTTCCACGCATGGGCTGCCGGAGGGTGTGCTGACACTAATAGAGAACACTAATCGCAATGAAAATGGGTATCTGGTCCAGCATCCGGATATTTGCGCGGTCGCATTCACAGGCTCCTATCAAGGTGGAAAGGCTCTCTGGAAACTGGCTAATGAACGTACGAAGCCAATTCCTTTCTTTGGGGAGCTGGGTTCGCTCAATCCGCTGGTTGTATTACCTGAAGCGCTGGAGCGTGAAGGGGAAACCTTGGCAAGAACGCTAGCAAACTCTATCACGATGGGAGCAGGGCAGTTTTGCACGAAGCCGGGTATCGTCGTGGTACTTGATCATCCGTTAACTTCTCGTTTTATCGATCAACTGGCGATCGAGATTCTCCCCTTAAAAACACACCGTATGCTGACACCTGGCATACGTGGGAGTTTCGAAACCGCAGTCTCTGTCGTTGCAAACCGGGCAATGACGGTATTTCAGCCAGAAGCCGATGGCTTGGGACCTGCTCCACGATTGTTTAAGGTGAACGCCAACCAGTTTATGGAAGACGCCTCTTTGCGCGAAGAAATGTTTGGTCCTGCGGCAGTAATCGTTACGGCATCGAACATGAGCCAAGTGCTTGGTGTGTTGAACGCGGTAGAAGGAACACTGACTACGACGATTTGGGGGGCCTACCATGCAACTGCAGATAACGAAGCATTAGTACGCACTGCTGAAAATATCTCGGGACGTGTGTTGTTCAGCGGTGTACCGACTGGTGTCGCGATTTGCCACGCTCAGCAGCACGGTGGACCTTGGCCCGCTTCAACCACACCCCAAACCACCTCCGTAGGTTACGCAGCCATCGAGCGTTTTTTGCGTCCGGTCGCCTTACAAGATGCGCCTGCCTGGGTCGTTGAGGCGCGCCGAGGCGATTAACAATGCAAAAGCCTAGCGCATCGTTCCCAAAAAAATCGAGCGAGGCTTTGATTTGCAGTACGAAGAAAAAAGGTGTTTTGCGGGTGTGGCATTACCACGTTGGAGTCCCTCTCCTGGCAAGGTCACTTGCCGATTAGCGTACGCATTCCGGAACAGGCGCATAAATTCCCGGGGAGGCTGTTTGGGGGCAGCAATAGCGCGTGGCGATTGCCCGTGTGCTGTACAAGAAACCAAAAATCATGCTGTTGGACGATCCGACTTCGGCACTCGATCCAGAAATGGTGAAAGAGGTATTTGACACTATGACCGGTCCGGCCGAGGTCGGTGTGACGTATGTTCTGCGTGACCCACTAAATGGACTTCGTTAGCACTATCGCATGTGATGTTCATGGATAAACCCGAGTCGTGGAGTTGGATACACGAAACAACAAGCCCACCTGCCTGTCCATTCGCCAGATTCTGCATTAATCGGGTTTAAAGCAACGTCAGAACTCCGGACTCAATTACTTGCATTAGAAGTTGATCTGGCCGCCAAGGTGCCGCTGTTGGTCGAAAACGATAGGTCTTTGCAATCAGCGTGGCGATATCGCGAAGAGCCACCTTTTCATAATAAAAAAACTGGAGCACATGATGCATAAGCAAACCCTGACGGCGGCCGTAGCGCTTGCCAGTATCTCCTCATTTGGCGTTCATGCTGCCGATGCTGCAGCTCAAGGTTTCATCGATGGTAGCAAGGCAACTGTCAGCTCGCGCACCATGTATTTCAACAACGACAACCGCGTTGGTGGTGCGGATCAGAAAGAAGCTGCCGAAGGTCTGATGTTCACCTACCTTTCCGGTTACACCCAAGGCACCATTGGTTTTGGTGTCGATGCTCAAGCGCTCGTGGGTATCCACTTGGACGGAGGTAGAGGTCATCACCCAGATAACAATAGCTTTTCTCCAAGCGACTCTGATGGTTCTGCTGAAAAATCGTGGAGCCGTGGAAGTGCCAACGTCAAGGTCAAGATATCCAAAACCGATCTGAAGGTGGGCAACGCGCTACAACCTAACTTGCCGATCCTGGTTGCCAATGACGGTCGCGTTTTGCCTCAAACCTTTCAAGGCGGCATGCTGAGTTCGAAAGAATTCAACAACGTGACGGTCAACGCCGGCAAGATCACTCAAGCAGCTGGCCGTGCATCGAGTAATTGGGCAGGGCTTTCAGTCGCCGGAGCTACGCAAGACTCAAACAATTTCCAATACGGTGGCGCGGACTGGAAAATCACCAAAGATTTGACCGTGCAGGCCTACCATTCGCAACTTGAAGACTTTTACAAGCAAACGTTCCTTGGCCTCGTTCACGTTTTGCCGATAGGCGATGATCAAAGCTTCAAAACTGACTTGCGCTATTTCGATAGCAGCTCCGATGGCAAGAACGGGAATGCAGGCTACCGTTTCAACAACAACAGTGGATACGCGAAAAATGCCGGTGAGGTATACAACAAGACTTGGAGCGCCATGTTCACCTATACCCTTGGTGGCCACTCCCTGATGCTCGGCCATCAGCGCGTTAGCGACGATGGCGGTTTTGTGTGGGTAAGCAATGGGAACATCACTGACAGCCGTGGACGCAATGAGGGCGAAGGCGGCTCCAGCTTCTACCTATTCACCGACAGCATGATCAACCAATTCGCCCGTGCCGGTGAAAACACTACCTTCGGCCAGTATACCTATAACTTCGCTCCCGTTGGCGTGCCTGGCTTGAAAGCCAGCGTTGCGTACTTGCATGGCGGTGACATTAAGGATGTTGCCAGCGGTAGCGATCACACGGAGTGGGAGCGAGACATGCGTGTCGACTACGTAGTACAGAATGGTCCTCTGAAAAATTTCGGTGCGACCCTGCGTCACGGCGCCTATCGTGGTGACGATTCAGGCTCGGTCCGTGATACAGACCAAACTCGTTTGATCTTTAACTACACCTACACCTTCATGTAAAGCTAGCTGCAATAAGCCTCGTCATTCCACGGGCTTTATTTTGTTTGTGTACCAGGCATAACGAGTTGTGCATTAGCGCAACCAGCTTGGCTGTGTTTACCCCACATCGGTACATGCGGCTCGATGTCTTTTACTTTGACCATCCAGGCTAGCTCGGCGCTGTATCGCAGTCACAGGCGCGCAGCTTGCCGTCGATAGTCAATTGAAGAAAACCAGATCCCGTTCTTCTCCGCGAGCTGGAGTCTTACCCGGGTGGCCCAGATATCTCTGACTCAGAGCGGAGCTTTCTGCCCGACAAGCTTTCCCTTGTTCCAAGGCTTATGGCTATATGTAGTGATAGTGTTAATGGCTTGTCCTCTACGTTGAAGAGGGGCAAGGGTGGATCAGTCACGGTGCGTGGTCGCTGTCCGACCCAAGTCGGTCAGTTAGGAGTCAGCCAAAGCGAAAGCGGCCGCGTTTCTTGCTTTTTGCGACCTGTGCTTTAGATAGCGAGAGACTAATGCATTGCCATGGAGTAAATGATGCCGCGTTACTTAACTGATTTTGGTCGGCGAGCAACCTGATCGCCTAGGGCTGATGAATGGCCGAATGTGCAATATCGCGCCAACATTGTTGCAGATGCTGAGTTTGCCTATTCCGACAGAGATGGATGGGCCAATCGCTTCTTACTGACTGGTTGTCTTACAGATGCCATCAGGGTTTGTGTGGAACACAGCGGCCTGAGCTTCGGGTGAATGGCTGTTTTCGAGCGATTGTGTTGAAAAAGTCGGCCGTGTTTTCTAAAGCAGAAAAGTACGCGTCGGAGATTGAAATACTGAATGTCCGCAGAGTATTTCAGGGTGAGATTTCACGTAGAAGCGTGCTGAAGAGGCGCTTTCACCGATCCATCCTACGGCATTCTGAAAAAAGCGACTTTTTCAACAGAATCGAGCCAATGCGGCTAATCCCCATTGCAGACTGGTTGTTGTTCTTGACGCCTACTCCTGCGCCTGCCTTTTTTCAGAGGAATGTCTATGCCAGACGAATCAAACCTTGATCTGCTTCACAATATCAACCAAGAGATCGAAGCCCTCGGCCGCGTAATCGAAGAGATGGTCATCTGGATCGATTGGAGTTTTCTACCTTCAGGTTCACGAAGCGAGTGTCGGTCCCGGGTTCGCGACCTCGTGGTCTAAGGGCTGAGTGGCTGCTTGGCCGATTGCTGCCCATCACCACAAGTAGCTCTGGCGGGTCTGCAGTCGGTTGTGAATTGGAGGAAGGGCGGCTTGTCGGTGGGATGTTTCTCGAGCTGAAGCTGCGTAACTGTTGATGCTGTCAGGTTAATGTTCCCCATTTAGATATGAGCATAAACCAATAGCGTTGACTGGAATCACTCATTCTGAATCGCCCCGGGTTTCCTAGACACTCTCCAGGCTCGCTGCGTAACGCTTTTCAAACTCTACCGGTGACAGCTGATTGTTGAAACTGTGGCGTCGTTTTGGGTTGTAAAACATCTCGATGT
>Ga0180008_1000400_pt1 | contig 38545 bp, 87 predicted proteins | sample MM_PW_MetaG_FD_121121 | JGI IMG/M metagenome (GOLD analysis project Ga0180008, IMG submission 121121) | Groundwater microbial communities from the Aspo Hard Rock Laboratory (HRL) deep subsurface site, Sweden - MM_PW_MetaG | ecosystem: Environmental > Aquatic > Deep subsurface > Groundwater... | reverse complement strand
TTTATTAAAGAGTTACAAAAGGTATCTCCATTAAAAATGATATAACAAAGGAGTGGTAATATTAGATAGTAAAGGAAGGAGGAATATTATGGGAATAATGACTAGTTCGAATTTTTGGGAGCATAGACAAGAACATTTAGATAAAAATAAGTTTGTGGGGAAATTTAATGGTGGATATGGACGTGAAGGAAATATCTGGCTTGAGGAGGAAAAGTGCAGTTTATGTGGAAATACAACAGTATGTATTGCATCTGATGGTTCTGAAGAAGAATACGATTATGCATGTATGTGTTTATCCTGTATACGATCAGCATTTAAAAAATGGGAGGAGGTGGTATAAATGCCTGAAGAAGCATCTTTAAAAGAGGTAATGGAGTATTTTGAAATTAAACCTACTCAATTCCAGAAGGAATGGAAGGAATTGAGCAATGAGGAAAAATCTTTTTTCAAAGTACAGATTGGTAAGAATAAGTAAACTTTAGGGAATCCCCTATTCTTATTTGGAGGTGTATAATGCTTAGATATTTTATAATTAATGGTATTTGCTTCGGCAGCGTTTGTGGTATATTAGCTTACTCAGGACTTACATTTGTAACATGGCAATTTTGGGCTATACTATTACTATTAGCAGTAATACAAATTAATTCTTCTTTAATAGAGGACTAACGATATGTGTATTATAACAGATAAAATAAAAATAGCAGAGGATAATATCCCAGTTTATAAGGTTTTTTATAACAAGAATGGCGTCTTACAATTTCCATTTAAAAGATGGGAATATCCTATATTCAATCCTCATAAAAAGGCTGTTGGTTTTGATAAAGGGTATGGATATTCTTGTTTCTTATCTCTCGAGTTAGCAGAACGATATCAGTCAATATTAAAAAAGGACCCTTATATCGTAGATAATATTATTATTAGTCTTTTCATTCCTAAAGGAACAAGATATGCTATCGGTAGTATAAGCCGTGGATATTATGGTCAGGGGTTAGATGCTGTTAGAACTGAAGAGTTAAGTTATTAGGAGAAAGTTATGGAAATCACTATATTAAAACCTCATGAAGGTAAGAAAATTATAAGAAGAAGGAGTACAAAAAATTATGGTACTTCTTACTATAGTTTTCTTAAAAGTCAAGAGAATCTAATTAAAAAATTAGATAATCCTATTATTCAAGAGAGAAAATCCAGAGATATGTTTACTCCATCTGAGATTCTATCAGATGGTAGTAGAATATGGACATTTTGAGAGGAGATTATTATGTGTAAAGGAGGATATTTTTGTGAGTGTGAATCAACATTTACATATGAAATGTTTTGCATTATTATGGATTTATTACAATCCGATATAAATGAAAAAGTTGTAGCTGTGTTAAATAAGCATAATCTTCAAATATCAGATGTGGCTAAATATCTTCATAGAGTAGAAAAGATATGAAGAAGTAAGGAGGTAATACTATATGAGAATTAGACTTATTATTTGGGAAAGTGATGGTATCCTAGCAGATCATATTAGAGATATATTTGAGTTTCCTCTCGAAAAAAATCTTACCAAGAATGGAAACTTGTCTACTGATTTGAGTAAACTTATTACAAATTTTATAAAAGAAATAGATTCTGGTTTGTATGACAGAATTGAAATTAGAAGGGCATATTAGGAGGATTATTATGTGTATTGAAGAAAATGAGGTGTTAGTGGCAAAAAAGGATATCACAGTATATAAAGTTCTAAGAGAAAAGGAGGATTATTATGTGTATTGAAGAAAATGAGGTATTAGTGGCAGAAAAGGATATCACAGTATATAAAGTTCTAAGAGAAAAGGATGAGATATTATATTTTCCTTACAGAAGTTATGATGGAAATCCTTATATAGCACCGGACAGAAAAGTATTTCATATTGAAAATGATGCTGTAGGATTTGAGGATGGATATGGGTATTCATCTTTTTTAGATTTAAAAATAGCAAAGGAGTATAAGCATATATTAGAACACTATGTTACAAATTATTTTAATTCTATTAAAACTCTTATTATCCCAAAAGGATCAAAATATAGTACAGGAAAGATAGTAATTGGATTATTGGGAGAAGGATTATTGGCAGCAAGATCTGAAAAATTAAGGGAGGTGTCATGTTAAGAGAAAAACAAATTGAAGGTTCAGCCCAAAATATATCTGATACTTTAGATATGTACAAAGAAGGACTTATCTCAAAAAGTGATATGTTAAAAAAGATAATAGCATATTCTACTATGATTATGGAATTTAACGAGGCTGGTGGTAATCATTACGATAGGTTCTAGGAGGATTATTATGAAAAATTCTAATATATATAATATGAGATACAAAGAAGACAGAATTAAATATTATTCTGAGAGGATAATAGAAACTGTAAATCTTTGTGAGAGAAAGTGTCTTTTAGAAGAGAATATGAATACTCGTATTCATGAGTTTGTAAACCTAATAAAACAGGAGGTAAAATCGTGACTAAAGATATGGTTAAAAGAATGTTCCCAGAAGCAAAGGAGTGTAATATTAATCCTATTGTTACCCCTAAAAAACATTCTTATGGAGTAAGATATATACGAACTGAGGAATGGGGAGTTCATACTAAGTATGGATTCTATATTGTAAATAATGATACTATAAGGAAAGTAAAATGATTGCTTACTGAGAAGTTTAATTATTAATAAAAGGGAATTACTATGTTAAGAAAAGTATATTGGTTTATCATTATAGTAATTGCTATTCCGTTAGATATAATTTTTTGGAATCTTATACTTGGGATAGAGTATGGATTTATAACACCTGCCCAAAGTATTAGAGACAATTGGAATCAGTTTAAGGAAATATAATTTTATTGGTGAAATAAAGATTATTAAAGGAGGATTATTATGAAAGCTGAATTTAAGGACTTAATAGGAAAAACTCTTGTATCTATTTCTGTGAAAAAGAGTGGGGGGAACAATATATCTTTTACTACCGATAATGGTAAAAAATACAATATGTATCACCAACAAGATTGTTGTGAGCATGTGTATATTGAAGATATTGTTGGGGATTTAGATGATCTTATTGATTCTCCAATTATCATAGCTGAAAAGGTTTCTAGTGAAACTCCTCCAAAGAATTTTCATGAAGCTTATGATCTCTATTATAAATGGACATTTTATAAATTAGCTACTATAAAAGGATATGTTACTATCAGATGGTGCGGCTCAACTAATAGTTGTTATTCGTTGGGGGTAGATTTTTTTAAAATTTAAAAGGAGAAGGATTATGAAAATTAATGAAATTAAAGATTTGGTTAAGTGTATAGAAAAGAAGAAGAATATTATTGCAAAGGAGCGGGACAGTATGCGAGATCTAATGTATGAATTAGATGAGATTTATTTGACTATTGAAAGTGGAGTTGAAGAGATAGAGGATGGAATTGAATCATTATTCCGAGGAATAGATTCTATCTCTCAGATGCTGTAAAGGTGAGGAGGAAAATATGGAATATAAACAGGCTAACGTACTTTTGAACTCAAGAGATATCCGAAGATTAGGAGATCATTTGCACCTAAAAAGAGAAGAAGGTGGTAGTATTGTTCTAAATTATAATGGAATTACTATTATTAGCTTTTTAAAGAATGGAACCATAATATTGACTTGCGGCTGTAAAAGAAGTATAAAGGATAAAAATTTATTGAATAAATTCTCACCAGTAAAAATATTTCAGAGAAACTTTAGATGGTACCTTGATCTCCTAAACTATCCTGAATTTGTTGGTCCTAAGATTATTATTAGAAATAGAAAAATAATTAAAGCTTTGAGGCGTAAAAAGAAAAAGAATATTAGAAAACTTGTAGACGATTATTTATTATATTTGAAGAATGCTGATATTCTCGGTGCTTATAAGGGTTCATGTCTTATGTGTAGGGAAAGTCATATTATCGCAGGTAACGGACATTTACTTTCTCATTTGAAAAATAAGGAATTAAGTAGAGATTTAGCAACACAGGTATATAGTAAATATAATATAGCATTATATAAAACAGAAAGAAAGGAAGAATTATTTGAAAAGTTTTTTGTAGAAAAATTTCTTCTATAGTAGAAAGGAGGGTATTATGTATTATAAAAAACTCAGACAGGGACAGGAGATTGAATTCAGATTATCTGATCGAACTAAGATCTTCAAAGGAATTATTTTAACTACAGGTAGAAAATTATTATGGATAAAACCAGATAGATTTTCTACCAAAAAAGTATGTATTCATAGGAGGCATGTGAACAAAGTTTCGTTATAGGAGGAAAGATATTATGAGATGTAGTCATGAACAAGAAATGGATTTAATGTATCCAGAAACAAATAGACAGAATTATAAATCATTCGAGAATATATTGGAATACTTTTTTATGGAAAAGAAATTTGAGAATGCTACCATTAGAAACCTTTCAAACCACAAAAGAAGTTATAAAGAAAATTATCTGGATAAGTTTTTTCAATTAAATTCTCAAAGAAGAGTATTCTACGAAATTGAAATAGCAGCGGATGAAGATATTGCATATATAAGGTATCTCACTATTATAAACGAGCACAAATTTAAAGATGATAAACAGCATAATTTATTTAAGCAATACAGATGTGGTGGTTACAATACCTTTATAAAAGGAACCATAATTGATGGAAAGCAACAGATAAAATTATTCAAATTCCTTTTAAAACAAGGAATATTAACAAAAGAGAATGTAGATGAACTTAATTCCCTCAAAAAAAAGAATAGAGTACTGTTATGTATATCGAGGAATCCTATAGATTACTTATTCTGCAGTACACACCAATCATATACCTCTTGTATATCTCTTGATTCTGAATATGAGAGTGCATATTATATGGGATTAGGTGGATTATCCTTAGACCCTAATAGAGTACTATTATTTACAACTACAGGAGCTCTTAGGTCATATCAAATTAAAGGTAACACTTTTAAACATTTTAGATATGCATGTAGAACATGGGGTATTATGGATAAAAAGTATAAGCTATTAACAATTAAAAACTATCCATCTCCTACACCTAATTTTGCAAAACAGCTTAATAAGATAGGAATTAAAGCTGGAATCTATGAAGATAAATCAGTAGGATTATTTAATTTTGAGGTTCCTAAATTTATAAATGGTGATATAGCATTTATAGATTTAGAAGAAATGTTTTTTGATGGATGTAAAGAACACAACTTTGTTAAGTATAGCAAAAATGGTAGTATGGGTGGTACGGACAGATCATTCTACTTTACTCGTGGATTTGAACAGCTACAAGATTTTGAGGATCTATCAGACGAGTGTATTTATTGTGGTTCATGTGGCGATGCTTCAGACCCAGAGGACGTACTTACTGATAGAAATGGAGAACCATATTGTGCGAATTGCTATCATGAAAGATATTCATCGTGTGATGAGTGTGGAGAGGAAACATATAGAGATGATATTTATAGCTTAGAAGATACATATCTATGTGAATATTGTTACAACAAACTTTCATGTGAATGTGAAAATTGTAATGAGGTTTCCTATAAAGATAGTATGAAATACTTTCATGATTGTTGTTACTGTAAAGACTGTTATGATGATCTTATAGATGAATGTTATGGGTGTGGGAACAAATGCTACAATGATGATATGATGTCCATAGAACATGAGCACTATTGTGAAGATTGTTATGAAGATATAAAAAAACAGGAGGAGGAAAATGAAGTTGCTGAAAAAGCTGTATAGAACACATTCTCCATCTGGGGGAGAACGTAAACTATCCAGAATAGTACAAAAGGAACTAAAGAAGATTGGTATAAGAGACTATCATAAATGTGGAAATCAGATTTACAGAGTAAATCCCGATACGCCATTATTGTGTGCTCATCTAGATCATGTAGGTATGCTCCCAACAAGACATATTGTTATTGATAATAAAAAAGGAACTATAACTGGTAACAGAAATATAGGAGCGGATGACAAAAACGGAGTGTGGATTGTTTTACGATTGTTACGACTGTTCCCAAATATATCTTTTATATTTAGTACTAATGAAGAACTAATGTGCATTGCTTCTATTAATGGTTATAAAAATATAGAAGATATATTAACTACAGAATTAATGAAAGATATAAGATATGGTCTTGTATTTGATAGAAGAGGTAAGGATGATATAATTGGTGGATATAATGAATATGCATCTGATAGATTTCTTGATGATGTATCCAAAATTGGTGAAGAATTCGGATATTCTTCTGGGATAGGAACATTTAGTGATTGTGATTTACTATCAGATTATATATCATGTGTTAATATAAGCTGTGGGTATTATAATGCTCATACAGATAAAGAGTATACAATTATAAAGGAAATTTATAATGCATTAGAATTTGGTAAAGAAATATTAGCGAACCTAATTGATAAATACGAAAAGCCGGAGAAATGGAACTGGGAATATGAGAGAGATGGCTTTCAATACTATTGTACAACTCATAGTATTGATTATAGTGAAGAAGGATATTTATATAATGGTTCGAATATATGTCCTATATGTGGTATGAGAAAATCATACTATGGTAGTTGTGTATCTATGAAAAATGAATATAGTGATGAGGAATATTGGAATAGGTATACAATAGAGGACGAAGAGGAGGAATATGAAAACATAAGAGATTGCCTCTATTGTGAAAACTGTTATTCATTTTTTGATGTAAAGGATATTATAGAGGAAGGAGAGTGTCCGATGTGTTATCGTACATTAGATGTAATAAATTATTAGGAGGTAAATATTATGATATTCCTACTATAATAAGATTAGCAAGAGCATCGACAAGAAATAAGAATATAAATTGAAGGACTTAATATATAAAGTGGAGAAAATAATATGGATACTAATTTAAAAAATAGAGAATTTATGTATCATTTTCATACAAAAGATATATTTAGAGATACTATGGTAACAATGATAACTAAAAAATATAGTTTGGATATATGTAAATTTGATAATTGGATGCAAACATATTATGGATATAATATAGAAGAACATGGTTCATTGCGTGATTTTATACAATTAAAATTTGGAAAGGAAGCAGTAAATTTTATTGATAGTCTTCTTACTGTGCGGGAACATTAAAAGAAGTTGTAAACTATTAAAGGAGAATTATATGCATTTTTCAATCAATATCAACCTAATTAACGTATGGATTGATAGTAAATTTAGAGAGTATCAGTTAGGAATTTTAGAGTATTCTGGTAACAGAAGTTTATTTTTATTTGGATACAATGATTATGAATGGGATTTAGATTTATTCTGGATTCACATACTCTATAGATACAAAAGGAAAGGGAGAAGATAATATGTTTAAAAGTAAATGTTATCAGGGTGGCAATAGACATAAATTTGAACCAAGATTCACAGAAGAACCTAATTCAAGTTTATATGAAGGTCATATGAAAGCAAAAGGTTTTGGCCTCGATGAATTACAAACATTACTTAGCTTAAAAGTTTATTTATTTGACATTTGTGAATGGTGTGGTAAAAAAATAAAGGAGGAGAACTAAAATGGGAAGATTATATAATAGAACACTTGAGTGTGGGTGCTTAGTATCCCCCGATAGCGGGGGTGGATGTATTCCCTGTCATTATTCAATCTCAAAAGAATGGACTGAGGAGGACACAAAGTGCAAAAATGCATGGGATAAATGGAAACAATCCACAGATTACTTAAAAGAAGTTGTTGAGGAGTATAATAACTGGTAGGAGGAGTAAATGAAAACATATGATGTACAAGATATTATTGATGTAGAATACAACCTTGAACCATTAGAATGTAGGTTTTGTGGAAGTCTTGAGCTTTACTTCAGCGATTATGTAGGAGATGCTTATTGTGCCGAGTGTGAAAAATGGCAACTAAATGATGAAAGATAATTAAAGTGGGAGGAATAAAATGAAATTAAAAGAATTAAAGGATATGCTATCTGATATTCCACTAGAGTACGATGATTATATAATATATAACGGATATATCTATGATCCAGAAATAGATATTAATATTTTTGTAGCAGATTACTTAGGGGATAAGTATCTGTGCTGTTATATTTTTCATCTCCAAAATTGAGATGATATAAATGGAGAAATCAAATGAATATAGACCAATATAAAAATGCAATAAAGATTTGCATGAAAGCTGGTGTACCTCTTATGGCTTGGGGACCACCAGGAGTAGGAAAAACAAGAGGATCTGAGCAGGTAGCTGACGAATTAAATATAGAGCATAGAAACTTACAAGGACCATTATTAACTCCAGTAGATATATTAGGATTACCAGATAAACAGGATGGTAGAACTATATGGCTACGTCCATCTATTTTACCAGAAAGTGGGGCTGGAATTATTAATATAGATGAGTTACCAGATTCTGTAGCAATTATGCAAAAAGTATACTACAGTCTTATATTAGATCATATAGCTGGAGTTCATAAAATCTCTGATACTTGGTATATTATGGGAGCAGGGAATAGGCCAGGAGAAGATAAATCTTTCTCATCACCAATACCTGCTCCACTTATTACCAGATTAGCACATATTGGAGTTTGTTGTCCTGTGCCGGATTTCACAAAACAAACTGTAGCATCTGCACAGATAGATATAGACCAATTCTTACTGCATATAGTATCTTATTTCCATCCATTAGTAATAGCATTTCTAAAAATAAATAGCAGCAGTATATATAAACACCAGGCTACACCAAGAACTTGGGAATATGTATCTAAGTTTTTATATAGTGTAGCAGATTTCTTCTCTTTTGAGCTAAAGGAATTAATAAAAGGAACTGTGGGTACTGGTATTGGACAGGATTTTAATACATTTCTTACATTAGCATCTAAGATGCCTAGTATTGATGCTATTCTAATTGATCCACATAATGCTCCTACACCTGATGAAAACAATATACTATATGCAGTAGTTACTACTCTTATGAAAAGAATAAATGACAAGTATATGGATAATATAATAGACTATATATTAAGATTGAAAAAGGAGTATCAGTTTTTCTTTTTCAATTCAGTGCAGAAAACTTATCGAGATGTTGCAGCAAACCCAAAGTATATAAGATGGGCTAACGAAAATCACGAATACTTAGTATAAAAGGAGGACAAAGATGGACAAATTTACACAACTTGTGGATGATTTAGTAACAGACAAATTAAACTTAAACCATGTACAAATGGCAATCAGAGAATATATTAGGAGAAGTCCTAACATTCCCGATGAGATTAAGAATCTATTAACTGAATCGGGGGGACTAATTTATTATATGTTCCGGCCAATTAATCAAGTCATTGGTTCTTTGGAATTAGCATTTAGAAGAGGAAAGGATTACAGTATAAATAAAAAAAAGGAGATATAAGATGAGAAAATGTAGAATAGTAGTAAATGATTATTCTGATGCTACTCATGGGTCCTCTGCTACACACTATGATAAGAATAATCCACCAGAAATAATACAATATAATGTTGATGCGTGGTGTGTTGGCGGAGATGTAGGAGTTAGGTCTTATTTTATTATAGATAATTCATTATACGAAGCTCACGGAGATGATGGGCATTGGTGGTTAGTTAGTAAACTGGCATCAAGATTTTTAGCAGAAATAATAGAGGCGCTAAGAGCACTAAGCAAAGAAGAAATAAGATGATATTAAAAGAGTTTATAAGAGAGAATCGTGAAGAGATTGATAGGCTTATTATTAATGCTATAGGAAACCCTAGGTATAAAAATGATGAGGAGAGAAGAATATGGATACTAAATGATGAAGGACTATATCTGCGGGCTAGATCGGAAGGAGTGAAAATATGATAAGGTACAAAGTTACAAAAGAGAACGGTGATAGTATTATTGCGGCTGGAACATATAAACTTAACTATAAAGTGGGAGAGACAGTAGAGAGAGTTGATGGTACACTAGGACTTATGGTATTTGATACCTTAGATCATACATATCAATTCATAGATACGTGGAAAACTCCATATAATATATTTACAGTAGAGACTTATAATGAATATATAGTAAAAAGAATAGCATTTTTCTGCAGTGAGGCACATCTAGATCGCTTTTACTCCGGAGATACTCCTTCGAGTAGGAGCATTATTTGGAATTGTCCACCTATAGGAACTATATGTTGCGAAAAAGTAAAGGTATTGGAACAAATAAAATAAAAAGGAGGAATATTGTGGATAATAAAGATATTGTAATTGGATTTGGAGCTAATCCTAGATGTTTAGGATTATCGTTTAGAGGAACACTTGAGGAAGCTGCAGCAATAGCAGATGAATTACGAGAGTTAGAGATAGAGTCTGAAAGATGCTTATCAGACATACTTGAAAAATTTTGTACTGGCATAGAGGAGACACCGATATGATAGGCGGACATTGACCCGGACATTCTGTCCGGATAGGCATCGCCGTGGTGGGCTGGAGCGGCAGTTTTATATTTAATAGACAAAATAAAATAGGAGGAAATTGAAAATGCAATCTGATATTGAAAAAAAAGTATTATTGGCTAAGGTTAGTGTACACCAGCATTATTTTAAAACCAGAGATAAAAAGGCAGAAAAAGAACTTGTAGATAAATTTGGAGTTGATCCAAGTTCTATTGATGTTCATAAGAATACTATATTAAAGGAGGATATCAAGGAAATTAAAAAAATTACTAATGCTATCATGCCTACTGTATATTATTATACACTTCCATATAGAGGTGGAGGATGGCGGTTATTAACTACAAAAATGTACGACAGATTTGCTGAATCTATGCGTAAACTGAATGGCGATTTAACTGATGCCCTAGATAAATTTCTACCTAATTATGATGAGCATAGAAAAAGAGCTATGTATAAGTTAGGTGGACTTGGCAATGAGGATGATTATCCTATGCCAGAATCTATCAGAGAGAAGTTTAGTATAGATGTGAGCTATGAGAATATTCCCTCCAGTGGAGATTTGCGTATTGAATTAGCTCAAAGCGAACTGGATGCTATTAAAAAGCAGATGGAGGAGAATACACAGAAATCTCTTAGAGCTGCATCCGATAAATTATGGGCAAGAACTGTAGGAATCTTAAATAATCTAAAGGATAGGATGGTAGAATATTCTAATGATTTGAAAGATGATAGCAAAAATCCTAAGCTATTTGAGAGTGTTCTTGAGAATGTGAAAGATCTTATTACTTTACTACCAGATATGAATGTATTTAATGATCCTAAATTAGAGGAAGTAAGACAAGGAATTGAGAGAGAATTTTCTCAACTAACCATTGATATTTTAAAAGGGAGTGAAGCTGCCAGATTAGATACTGCTAAGAAGGCTGAGGATATTCTCAAAAATATAGGGGATGTGATATGAAGATTAAAAGAATTGTTGGTCAAATCCGTAGAGATTTCTATGCTATTTTAGAATGTGAGCATTGTGGCTATGAGGAGGAAGGCAAAGGATACGATGATGATAATTTTCATCAAAATGTTATTCCCAATATGGAATGTAGAAAGTGTGGAGAAACTGCGGGAGATGATTACAGACCACTGACCACAAAATATCCTGCAGATATAGTAATCTGAAGCGAAACTTACGGTGATTAAAAAATAGGAGATGTGGTATGAAAACTAAAGTTTATATCTGTCCTCTTTTTACTAATAAAAATACATATTTTAGGATGGTGGATGCGTGGAAGGAAGCAAATAGATTACAAATGCGTGGTATAGATGTTAGAGCATTTAAATGTGGTATTTGTAAACGATATCATATTGGTGGTAAATACGGGGGAAAAAGTAATAATGGAGATAGTATATGAGTAGCTTAGAAAGAATAAAAAAGATAGCTATTAAACTATCATTGGATCATATATTCTATGGATTCTTCTTATTAGATTTAGAATTTAAGAAGAGTGATAGTATATCTACAGCTTGTACCGATGGTGAGTCTATAATGTTTAATATGAATTATATGAATAGTCTTACTACTAAACAGGTTGCTACTGTGTTGATTCATGAGATAAAACATATCATGCTGGAGCACCATCTTCGCCTTATGCCTAACATGGATTTGCGAATAGCGAATAAGGCTATGGATTATGTAATAAACTACTCATTAATATATGAAGATGGTATGGAACCAATAGATGGTATGCTGTTAAATGCTGAGTATAAAGATGACTCGTGGGAAATTGTATATAAGAAATTATTAGATGAAAAGAAACAACAACCACAACAGCAGTCACAATCTGGTATTGGTGATGTTATTCCAGCTCCACCGCACGTAAAAAGAATAGAAGAATCTTCTAAGATAAAGGAAAAGATTATTCAAGCAACTAAGCACGCCGAGAAAGCAGGAAAGTTACCTGAGTATTTGAAGAGAGATATTAAAAAACTATTAGAGCCAGAGATATCTTGGGAAAGACAAATAGCTGAGTGGATGGATGATAAAGTTGCAGATGATTATGATTGGAGAAAGAGAGATCCTAGAATTGACGATTGGTTTTTCCCAACTTTAGAATCGGAAGCCATAGGAGATCTTGTTAACTGTATTGATGTATCTAGTAGTATTAATAGACTTCTATTACAGAAATTTCTATCTGAGTTAAACTTTCTAAAGAATAGCTATAGTTTTAATTGTTGGGTGTTAGCTGTGAATACTATGGTTACTTTCAACAAGAGATATTTATCACATGAACCCATCGAAGAACGATCATTCATAGGTGGGGGTGGCACTAGATTCTCGCCAGCATTTGATTGGATAGTAGAGAATACACAAAATGTAATAGGTATAATATACTTTACTGATCTACAATGCTATGATTTTGGTAATCCACCATATCAAGATGTATTGTGGGTGAATTATGGTAGAGAAAAAACAGTACCATTTGGTAGAGTTATTAATATAAGATAGGAGAAAAGTAAAATGCGAAAATTTATCCACTATCTATTAATCCCTATTTGTATTGTATTTACTCCATTTTTTTGGATTGGAGCTAATATGGGAGGGATGCGAATTTCCTTAAGGGAATTCTATAAAGATTTATTTGATCACATAAAATCTAAAAAATCATTTGGAATATTTGATTAATAGTTTAAGGGAGGAATAAAAATGAAACTACATACTTATATTAAGCACTTAGAGGAAATAAATAAAAAATATCCAAATCTGGACGTAATATATGCATCAGATGATGAAGGAAATAGTTTTAATCTCGTTCAATTTTGGCCTGATGTTGGGTTGTTTAGTGAAAGAAATCACGAATTTGATTGGGATGTTGAGTCAAATCAATTGAATGCAGTATGTATTAATTAGGTACATGTATGAAAACCGTACACTTTATAAATCTAACTAATGGAATAGAGAAAATTCCAGATCTTGTTGAGTATTCCTTTATACGAATACAATCAACCGCATGTGAACAGAAGAGGTGGGATTTTATTCTACAGGATCTGGACCATAATCTATTAATGAACCTTGCCATGGGAAATAAATGTATTATATATGATTTTTCTAAGAAAGGAAGAAGTCGAGCATTATGGCAAGGTGTGGAATGGATTAAATTTATATTGAATATCGTATGGTTTGGCATAGAACCTAAAGCTATAGTTAAGAAACGTAACGTAACTGACTACTTTCATGAACAAAGGGAAGCTGTATCTAGATCAACTATAAAAAAACTTAAGTATTATAGAAAATTTCTCTTGACAAATGAATTAAAGTGTGTTATAGTAGGCAATATAACGGAACATGATGGCGATTACCCTTACTATACAGACCTTATTAAAGAGTAAACAAAGGAGGAGGTAATGTGTTTTTATTTCAAAGACAATTGACTGAATGGGAATACTATACTATTATAAATGTGGTAGCCAGTAAACATAAATTATTATTTGTATTTAACGATAAGGAGGATACGTATTGTATAGTTAAAGGAAACTATAGTACTAAAGAGTTTAAAATTAATTTCAATAATTATAGAAGAGATATAGAAACAATTTTTAATAAAAACTATGTATAAGGGAGAAAAGAAATGTTAGATTTTTTTACTATGAAAAATAATTATGAAGAAAGAAAGATAGATAGGTACGAGAAAGATGAAATTACTATAGATACATGTGCTGTTACTGATTCCGACGAACCTTATGAGACTGGAATTAAGCACCCTAAGTATAAAGATGGTGAATGGGTTATTGTAGAGATGTATAACAGTAAAGAAGAAGCTGAAACCGGGCATAATAAATGGGTGAAGATTATGACTAGTGATAATCTACCTGAGGAATTGGTGGATGTCTCTACATGTACAGTGGTTAAATTACTTAAACTTTTACAGGAGAATAGATGAAATCCCAACAACTAGGAAAAGCTTACGTTGATATGCCAATATGTGTGAATGAGAGTTCTCTTGCAAGAGACTTGAAAGAGTTTCTCTTTGATATTATTGCTGATGAACGATCAAGAAAGAAGATAGAATTGGCACAGTTAAATACCTTAGTAAAAATAATTAAGAAGATAGCCCCTAAAGACTGTTTATTTTACCAAGATATATACGGGGTATATGGATATTGGGGCTGTGTAGAAGAATTTGATATAAATGTAATAGAAGAGTATTTTACGTAGGACAAATGAATGAAGCTACCTATAGGATTTAAAACTATCGGACCAAAGCCCTACGAGTACCAAAAGGAGACTATATATTATGGCATAACGCACGAAAATGCTGGACTATTATTGCAGATGGGGTTAGGAAAAACCCGCTGCGCTATTGATATAGCAAGGTATAGAATGCAATTTGGGGATGTTAAGAACGTGCTAGTAGTTGTACCAACTAGTATACTATACAACTGGCAGAAAGAGATAGAGAAATTCTCAGAGTATAATTCTATTATACTACATAGTGAGATACGAGAAAACAGAATTGAACTTATCAAACGGAGTAAGTACATATTTAATATCATAAATTATGAGGGATTACAGCCCTTTATAAAAGAGCTATATGATAAAGAATATGATATGATAATATTTGACGAGTCTTCGCGGTATATAAAAAATCATGCTACTCATAGAACTAGAGCAGCAGTAGCTCTATCAGACAGAGCAAAGCATAAACTAATACTGACCGGCACTCTTATTGCCAATACTCCACTAGACTTATTCTCTCAGTTCAGAGTATTAGACGGAGGAAAAACGTTTGGACTAAACTTTTGGGCTTTTAGAAATGGATTATTTGTTAAGGTTGATACAGGTAAATTCTCTAAGTTTTACTTACGAGCAGATAAGAGAGAATTTATAACCAATAGTATATATAAATCTTGTATAAGAAAGACTAAGGAGGAATGCTTACCTGATTTACCTAATAAGATATATCATACTATACCAATACTATTAGATATAAATGGAGCACAAGAGTATGACAGTTTGCAAAGTAGAATAATATCAGATATTGAAACTGAAATGGGCACTAAGAGATTTGAGATTAATAATATTCTAACAAAACTGTTAAGATTACAACAGTTTACAAGTGGATTTATAAAAGATGTAGATATAAAAGAGACTAAGTTGACTAGAACCCCTAAGTTGGACACCATACTAGATGAGATAGATTCTATAGTAGATGCTGATGAAGCTGTTGTAGTATGGTGTAGATTTCTATTCTCAATAGATATGATATCAGAGGGATTAAAAAAACTAAAGATAAACTATCTTACTATGTCTGGTAGAGATAAAGATAAATATAGTAAGTGGAAGACCTATCAGCAAAGTAAGGATATTAAAGTATTTATAGCACAAGTGCAGAGTGGTGGAATTGGTATTGAATTATTTAAGGAGGGAAGTAGTGCTAGTAAAACACAACATAATATATTCTACGAAAATACCTGGTCTCTTGATGTTAGAGAGCAAGCTATGGGTAGAATACATAGAATAGGACAAAGGAGTGTATGTAGATACGTAGATATAATAATAGAGAATACAATAGACGAGAGAATATTGGATACTATAAAAGGCAATAAACAAATAGCTGAAGAGATATATAAAAGAGGAATAAGGGGATTTTTACAAAAATAATGTTCTATTTATGAAACATTAAATACAAAAGGAGATAATAAAATGAGTACAAGAGGAGCAATAGGATTTTATAGAAATGGAGAGCATAAAGTAACTTACAACCACTCTGATTCTTACCCAGATGGGTTAGGAAAAAAAATGCTTGAGTACCTAAACGAATTTAGTATTGAGGAGCTGAATAACCACTTCAATAGCATAGAATTGGTCAACGAAAATGAAGTGCCTACAGCAGAACAAATAGAAAGGTGTGAACAATCATGTAGTGTAGATTTAGATGTTGGAGAGCAAACAGTAGATGATTGGTATTGTCTACTACAAAATGCCCAAGGTGATTTGTCATGTTATTCAGCAATCGGATTTATGATAAACAATAAAGCATTTTTACATGATGGTTTATTTTGTGAGTATGCATACATTATAAATCTAGACGATAACACATTAGAATTCTATGAGGGATACCAGAAGTCTAAACCTATTGGTAGATACATGGATATAGAACCTAATGTTAACGGGTGTTATGCAGTTGGACTAATAAAAGAAACACCGATAGCAGATTTAAATAAATTAACATTCAAGGAAGTATTTCCAGTGGAGGAAGAATAATGCACTATCATTGTGAAGTTTACTTAAAAAATTTATCAGAGGATGTGGAAGATCAAATAGAAAAGGCTATGAGTCCATACTATGAAGGACTTGAAGTAGAACTAATCAAAGAAGACGATGATGAATATTACATCAATCCAGTAGGCTTTTGGGATTGGTATCAAATTGGAGGTAGATGGACCGGAACACATGATAACTATGATCCAGAAAAAGATCCAGATAATATTGAGGTATGTAGATTATGTAATGGAACTGGAACCAGATCAGATATGAAAGTTCCTAATGGGTGTAATGGTTGTATAGGTACAGGAAAAAGTATAAAGTGGCCTACCCAATGGAAAAGGTATGACGGTGATATAGTTAATGTTAGTGAGATAAGAGAGGATTTGAGCTGCTATACTCTTATCATACCAGAAGTAGGTATATTTCATCAAGAAGAGTGGAGTGAAAATGTCCCCGATAAACTAAAAGAACTTAATATAGTAAATGGTTATCTGGTAACTGTAGATTACCACTGTTAGGAGGAAAAATGAATCCATTGACTATAGATGCAAAAGAGGATGCACTTAAAGCATTAAAGGAAATTCTGAGTTACCTAAAACCAATAGACAAAGATCTATGCATTAGGTGTGGATATAAAACACTTTATATAAAGAATACACCTGTGGATAGTAGGTTATGTTATATAGAGGGTGCAGGACAGTTATGTTTGATATGCTATACACAAATATACGGAGGAAAAAATGATACCATCCTACCCTAAAATATTTGCACTAGGAAACTATCATGTAGAAGATATATTCACTTCTGATATTGAGGCCAGCGAAAAATTAGACGGATCACAATTCTCGATAGGTAAAATAGGTGGAGTAGTTTACTGTAGAAGTAAGAATAATCATATTGATCTTGATAATCCAGACAAAATGTTCAAAATTGCAGTAGAGTATGTAAAATCTATAAAGGATAAGATACCTAATAACTTTATATTCTACTGTGAGTATCTATCAAAGCCTAAACATAATGTGATCAAGTACAATAGAGTACCATTAAATAATTTAGCATTATTTGGAGTAATGAGAGCTGATGGTAAATTTTTAGGTGACTACGAAGCTATAAAGTTTCATGCAAAAATGTTAGATATAGAACCTATACCTCTTTTGTATAGAGGAGAAATAAATGATATACAAAAGGTGTTTAAATTAATAGAAAAGGACAGTGTACTAGGCGGTAGTAAGATGGAAGGTTGTGTAATAAAGAACTATAATATAGAATTTATGGTTGGTGGTGCTATAGTACCTGTTATGATGGGTAAGTATGTATCAGAGAAATTTAAAGAGGTACATGACCAGCAATGGAAGAAAACCTATACAGGAAAAGGTAGATTAGAGGATTTCTTAGAATCATTCAAGACAGAAGCAAGGTGGCAGAAAGGCGTACAACATCTAAAGGATGCTGGTGAGTTAGAGAATGAACCAAAGGACATTGGTAAATTAATTAAGTCTATACAGACTGATATAGTAGAGGAGGAAGAGGAAAACATAAAACAATTCTTATGGAATAATTTTAAAGATGATATACTAAGAATTTCTGTAAAGGGATTTGCGGAATGGTACAAGAAACATATAGCAGAGGAATACACTAAATTTAAGGAGAAAAAATGAGGGAACTTAGACGGATACCAGAGATATTAAGCATCTTACAAAAGATATGGTATGAGTATCCAGATCTTAGATTATGTCAGCTTATATCTAATATAGCTGGTAAGAACGATATATTTTATATTGAGGATGACATACTATTAAAACAATTAAAAGAATATTCAGACCAACTAAAGGTAAGGAAAAAACAAAAATGAACGTAAACGATATGACACGTAAAGAATTTGAAGCTTTACCGCATAGAAAATGGAACGAAATAATCATATGTAATTCATTAATAATATTACCAGGAAAAGCAAAAGATTTACATGATTCAGGTTATAGATGTATGGATTTTGTTGCCGTAGATAATAGTGAACCAAAATGTTTATTATCCGGTTGTTCAGATGTAGTACACGTAGATGGTATTGCCGGATATGGAGACAATTGGGTTGAAAAGTATAATGGAGTACCTCCTTTAATACCACCATCTGGTTGGAGTATAGACTGTTTACCGAAGAGTGGGTTATTAAGAATTTGGCCTCGATCTATGAGAATAAAATGTGGTGAGGCATTATCATCATTTGAGATTTACGCACTACCAAATCCAGTACAGGAGAATAAAGATGAATAAAAAATATTGTTCAGGTTGTAGAAACGATTTCTATAATGGAAATAATAGTCTTGGAGTGAAGGAGTGCTGGTCTTTAGGAGACGCTAAAATAGTATGGCGTATCCCTATTGGACATTGGGAATCGCCACCATATCTGAATAAAAAGAAAGTGGAAGTTCCTGATTGTTGGCACGGCGAGGGATCAAATCGTACACACTATGTTCCTATAGAGAATATAGACTCTAAAGGATATTGGAGATAGTAATGGATAAATATAAAGTATATTACAACGATGATTTAATAATTGCACTGGAAGAAAGCTTGAAATTACAAGCACATTATGCTGCACTGTTAAATATGTATGATGGAGGTGAACGCGGAATCTTTAACTCCACACTCGAATGGATTGGTAGACTTAGAGAGATGGGTATCTTAAATAAAGAGATTTAAAATGAGAAACGGAGGATAAAATGTACACACATCATATAAATAATATGACTAAAAACGTATTAAAGGCTGCGAAGAAAAGAAAAATATACCTTCCAGAAGACGTCATTCATAATGCAATAGCTGAGGAGTGGAAGGATAAAATAGCATCTGTGTGGTCTGTCGAGGACGTAAAAACACAGGCTTGGGAGAAATATAATATAAATATATCCGACAAAGATGCAATGGAAGTGCTGAGAGATATACTTCATTATCTTGACTGTACTATTGGTATAACTTGGGATGTAATAGATTATTGGATAGATGAATATAAACTAAATGAGAAATATGAGAAGGAGGATAAACCTTGGTGGGATATAGGTCTGAAGGAACTTAGAGGTAGTCGTCATTGTCGTAGCTGTGGGGTACAGATGGGGGTAGGGATAGCACACGCATCTTATTGTTCGGCGACGCCTGGAAGTGAGGTACGGGACAGTTACATCCACGCTACTCTATAAATTAAATATCCAATAAAAGGTTTGAAAATTTGCAAAAAATTTTCGGGGTGGAAAAAGGATTTTAGCTAGGGGGAAATTATGTATGAATTTCTGAAGGAATATACTTGGGCATTTGCTTTAGGTGTAGTATTAGCTGCATCAGGTTGGAATTACAGAACATGGCAATTTTGGATACTTGGTGCTGTAATTATATTATTAGTAGCGTGGAGTAAGATGTAAACAATCGACATTTTTGTTCGACATTTTTGTCGAATTACGACATTTTTGTCGAATTTTTAGTACAACATAGTTGATTTAATTGACTAAAAAAAATTGAATGCGGTGGCATATAAATTGCATGGAAGGTAAGTATGAAATCTTATACATTAAAAAATATACCTGATGAGTTTTGGGAGAAAGTAAAGATAGCCACTAATAGGCGAGGAGTGACCATCAAGTACCTGATCCTTGCCTACTTACAAAAGGAGATAGACATGTATGAAAAAGAAAGAAAAGGAAAGTGGAAGTAAGCTACTAATAGACGTAGAGGGGGAGGACATACTACATGTATGCCCCAACATAGCCATTGATATTGGACTGCACAAAACTATAATATTACGTAGAATGTATGATTTAAGCAATGATCCCAATAGTGTAGTAGATAATTGGCTTTTAGTTATAACTGGATTTGGGTGGAAAAAAGAATTTCCCTTTTGGGCAAATAGTACCATTAAAAGCCTATTTAAACGTCTCAAAGACGATGGACTTATAATCTCCAGAAAAATGACTCAGCTTGAGATTGTAGAAAGACTTAAAAGAAAGAGCCCACAAAAACTAAACACTGACTTTAAGTGGTATCATAAATGTGTATGGTGTATGGGAGAAACTTATGCTATTCATAGACACCATTATCCTCTCAGGGAGAAGGACGGAGGAAACCAAATCGTAAAGATATGCACTAATTGCCACTATGAGTACCATGCTTTGAGAAAAGCTACTGTATATTCTTTAAGTAAAGATTGCCTTAACTGGTTTAACGTTAACTGTAAAAAATGCGGGGGATGTATACAATATGATTAAAGACACAACGCCAATAGTTGATGCTATTGGAAAAATAAAGCGTGTGGGAAATAGGATAGATGATTGCTGGTATGAGCATTTAAAGTTACCTCTAAGAAGAGGTGAAACAGAACCCAAAACCGATAGTGTATCTGTAATTCTTTTAGGTGACATTTTCACTTGGTATGAGCCAACAATTAAATATGATGAAACCACGAGTGAGATTATCTCAATAAAAAAGAAATTTAGTGATAATATGTTACAGAAACAATACGAACTTTGGGGAAGAAAATTTGGATACACAAAGAATCAAGTTAAGTGTGCAGTTGACAGACTTGTTAATGCCGGAATATTAAAGAGAGAATTCCGCAATTTAACCTCCAAAAATGGATTGAAATTAAATAATATTATGTATATTGAACTGGTACCAGAAAAAATAAGTGAAATAACAAACAACCACAGCGTACCAGCAACAAAGGATATGGCATTGCAGTCCCATACCTCCCTAACTGCAGTAGAGGAGGTGGGTGACTGGAGTAGGGGAGGTACCCCACCACAGTACCACACAAATACAGTAATAACACCATACATAACACCAGTAGAAATATTATCTTCTAAAGAAGATAATAGGAATGTCGATGACATTCCTATTACATTGGCTGATATTGATTTGAACGATCCTGCGGTGAAGATATTTAATCATTGGAATGATTCTTTCAGAGATGTTAAAGGTGTCACATGTCATAAGAGTTTAACAACCAGATGTTTTCTTACTAATAAAAAAACTATGCCGTTGTTAGATATCATAAAGAAACAATTAAAGATATATTCCATAGATGATATTATTGAAGGCGTAGCTAATTACAGATCTATTCTCATCTCAGATAGATATTTTTATGACATCAGATCTTGGACATTAGGTAGATTTCTTACTGACAAGCGTGGGTTAGATACATTTATAACTAAGAATGATCCCTTCAGTAAGTTTAAGAAGAATATGCCAGATGAATTTGACTCCATCAGAAAAGAGTTCAATCCTGTTACTGTTAGGTTTGAGAGACAAAAATTGTTAGATAAGGATAGAAATACATATTTTGGTTTTCCAACAGAGGACGTAAAGAACGATTATATGCTTAACACTTATATCAACCATATATTTAAGGCGGAAAAAAATGGAAAGTTTATGTATGGAAATTTTGTTATGGTAGAGACTGCGGTTGCGGCATTTCTATTTAAGAGGGATAAACAGGCACTTAAAAAGGTGTTCAAGTTATGGGTGAAATATAAAGATACATTTGGGGACATGGCGAAAAAAAATATTGATATTTGGTGAGATTTTACTTGACAAATGATTAAAGATGTGTTATATAAGAGAGGAGAAGATAAAATGAAAGAGATGTATATAGGTGGACAGTTGTTTCCAACAGACTGTCCAGAAAGATGTCCAGAGAAGAGCAAGCCGTTTTATCAGGGAAATACATGCTCAAGATGTCCAATATCCAACTCTGTTCCAGATGCTAATGGATTTAGTTTAGTAGACCCCAACGATTATAGATCGGATTGGGCAAAAGCATTCAGAACTTGGTTTAATAATGGTATGATTGGGCAAGTAAATTTACCATTGTACCATCGCCAGAAAATGGAAAATATGAAATGAGAGAAATAAAGTTTAGAGCGTGGGATATGAATTGTATGCTTGGGCCACAAGGTATGCTGATGTCAGACACCCCAGAATGGATATCAAATCTGACCAGCGAAGCAATACTTCTACAATTTACTGGATTGCTGGATAGATTAGGCAAGGAGATCTATGAGGGAGATATTGTTATATGGCTTGGATATGAGGTTAGGGGTGGTAAACAGGTACGACCAGAGAGATTATTTACAGTAACTTCTGATATATCTGAACTGTTTAGGTTATCAAATATTGTTGCGGCAGGTTGTCATGAACCTGAAGTCATTGGCAATATCTATGAGATGGAGAGAAAGATAAAATATGAAATATAAAATAGAGTTAGATAAGACAGGATCATATATAGAGAAGACAGATGATATAATAGATAGTCTTACCTGGGAAGAAGCTAGAAAAATATTAGCAGATAGCCTTAGATATAGAGCTGATCTATTAGAAAAACTAACACCAGATGAGTATTTTTTATGGAGGTATAAATCATTATGAGTATGATAGATTCTGATTTTAAAAGAATTAAAAGACTAGAGGAGGAAGTGGCAGCTTTAAAAGCTGAGATACAGAGGATAAAAGAGGTATCTCACTATTCAACCGGAGATATATTTTATCACATCTTAGAGGATGAGTATTATATTCTAAGCCAAGTTGGTGCTGATACTGTATCATTGATCAGTTTAGGAACATCATCTAATCGGTTTCTAGATCCTATAAAGGTAAACAATACTTCCGGTATAACAGCAATTGAGTTTGATGTTATATCAGGACATGAAGCTTCCTTATTTTCAGAAGTAGATGTAAATATTGTTAGACTTATAGTAAATCGCTTATGAATGATATAACTAATTATTTAGACAGTAAAAAAGTAGCATATAAAGTAGTAGGTAAGGAAGCCATACTTGTATGCCCAGATTGTTTGAAGGAAAAACTTTCCATAAACATAGATACTGGAGTGTATAAGTGTTGGCATTGTGAAGCTATCAATGAGAATAGTATTTATGCTAGAGGACATATCGGAAAACTGAAAGAGGTATGGGGAGATATTATCTCTATATCCTCAGTATCAGATAGAATGATAGGAAAGAATGGGAAGGAAATAGATTTTACAGAGCTGGTTGATAGGTATCATTATAAGATTCTTGAGAACAAAAAGGTTATTAAATACTTACTTAAGAGAGGAATAACAGAAGAATCCATAGAGAAATTTAAGTTAGGATTTACGAGAAGATATAACCAGGACTGGTTGGTTATACCATCATTTGAAGATGGTATTCCAAAGCTAATAAAATATAGGAAACTTCCACCAGATGAAAATGAGGAGCTGGATAAATATATAAGAGAAAAGGATAGCAAATCTATATTGTTTAATGGAGATGCTTTAAAGGATAACGATGAGATAATATGTGTTGAAGGAGAAATTGATAGTCTAACATTAATACAACATGGATACGATAATATAGTTGGTTTGACGGGCGGAGCAGCTACTCTCAGACCAGAGTGGTATGATGTTTTGGCTACAAAGAGTAAAATATATCTAATATTAGATTCAGATCCAGTAGGACAGAAAGCAGCTAAAGATGTTTGGGCAACAAGGTTGGGTATATCTAGATGCTATAACGTACTCCTACCGGACGGTGAAGATGTAAACTCGTACTTATTAAAGAATTCTGTAGAAGATATGGAGAATCTTATACAGAATGCTAAACCTTTTAGAGTTGATGGGATTCTTTCTTTCAAAGAAACTCTAACTGAGATGTATAGAAGGGCTACAGATAAAAGAGAGAAGTTTGAATTGCCATGGAAATCATTGAATAAGATTATGGGTGGATTTGAGAAACAGAGATTGATAGTTATTGGTGGCCAGGCCAGCATGGGAAAAACTATAATGTCAACTCAAATTCTGTACAACTTCGCTAAGATGTATGATATGCCATCTCTTATGTTTTGTATGGAAATGCCAGAGGTTGCATTAGCCGCTAAGATAATACAGTTGGAAAAAGATTTAACATCCAGTGAGATAGACTACTCCGATGCATTAGTGTATGCAATGGAGATGCAGGATCTACCGATATACTTTGGATATAGTCCTAGTATAACACCAGAGATATTTTATAATACTGTGAAGGAGGTGAGAAATAGATATGGTATAGAGGCATGTGTATTCGATAACCTACAGTTGTTGGTGAGAACTGGCGAAGAAAAAGATATGGGAAGAGCATCAGCATTATTCAAACAGATAAGCATGGAATTGAATATCATAATGATACTAGTATCTCAGCCAAGAAAATTAAATACAGATAGACAACCAACATTCGATGATCTTAAAGGTTCATCTGCAATATCACAGGATGCGGATGAAATAATCCTATTACACAGGGTAAGAATACCTGGAAGTATTGAAAGCTTTAAAGCTTTTGAATCTGAGTGTCAGGTTATAGTAGAGAAGGATAGATATGGTTCTGGTGGTAAGACAATATTAGAGATAATAGGAAATAAATCAAAGTTCATTGAAATACCAAAGATAAGGAGCTAAAAGGGGAACATAATGGAAAAGAAACCATTCAAAGAATTAGAGGAGCAGAAATGGAAGAGAATTGCAGAAGATTGTCCATCAAGAGTGAGGATAGTACAGGTTGGTATTGATAAATATACCACAAATATTTGTAGAAATATAGATATGCTGTGCTACATGGAAAATTGTGATATATGGCACTTTATAAAAAAATTAGATTTATTTTGAAAGGAGAAACAAAATGAAAATTAATATTCATTCGATTGTAGATGTAATTACAAACAGTTCAACAGTTATTTACACTTATCAGGATAGTATAAAAGAAGCAAAGGAGTTGGTACAAGAGGTATTAGATATATCCGGTATTATAGATAAGACACCAGATGATATATTTTATTATGGTGTCTTCTGTGATGATGATACATATTTTGATTCTATGGATGAGGAGGATGGAGGTGTGGAAGATTGTCCTACGATTGATTGGAATAATAATACTACTAAAGAACAACGAGATTTTCAACGTGTTGCGAGAAATAAATGGCTTGATGATTTAGAACTTTCAATTATGAAAGGTGAGGTTGCTAAACCAAAATGGATGGAAGCCGCAGAGAATGATGATTGTAATGGATTTTTACCAGATACTCATCTTGTTCTTATTCCAAAGGATGATAAATTTAAACCTTTAGCTGAAAAGATTTATAAACTATTAGGTTCTGTGACTGCAGATGGAGGAAGAGATGGATAAAATAATTATAAATACACATAGTTTTGTAGATATCATTACTAATAGTTCGACAGAGTTGTTTTGTTATGTGGAGGGTAAAACAAAGAAACAGATAGAAGCTATAATTAAAGCTGTTGTTGATGAATTTGGATGTGAGGCAGTTGATTTTTATGTTGATGAGTGTGATGAAATTTGGAACGAGGAGAGTGGAGAAGATATACAGGTGGATAATACATTTGCAGTAGGTTGGCAGTACGAAACTCATCAACCACCTTGCAAACTAATGATTAAACGTTTAAAGGAGATTTTTGGGGGGACTAATGCAAAATATTCTCGTTACTATACATAGTTTTGTAGATATTATTACTAACAGCTCAACAGAGTTGTTTGTATTAGATACAGATAAATCTGTAGAGTTTGTAAAGGAGATTCTACAGGAGGCTATCAACTTACACAACAAAGCTGATAATACCAACCTTAAATTTAAGGATATCTTCGAGGAGCCATATATTGGGTCAGGGAAGGGAGAACTATATGGACATGGATATAGTGATTGTTATTCTTCAAAGATAAATGAAGGTATTATTATTACGGGAGCGGAAGATAATTCTATTCCATACTGGATGTTTGAATTTATCGAATCAATATTTGGATACTCAACAGAGAGGTTTCATTTAGGATGATTAGAGGAGAAATAAGATGTTAAATAGAAAAATTAAAGATAAGTTAAATGATACAGAAGAGGAACTACGCTGGCTGAGGGGCTATGTGATAGTTTTAGAAAATGGTATAGAAGATATACGAAGATTAATTAACGAATCCGAAGGGGTAGTAGGATACCACCTAAATGGTAATATCGCTACTTGGGATGAAGTAATTCAAGATTCTGAATTTTATTTGGCTGAAGATTTTATTGTTGAAAAAAGAAAGTATGATACCCCCAAAGAAATAGGCCATGTTACTACTGAAGCAAGAAACGAATTATACATCAAAACTTATAAAAACCTACCGTGTACGATTGCTTACACACCAGTTTACGGTGGTGAAAAATATGTAAAGGTTAAAAAATGATTAAAGTAAGAGAGTTTCAGAATAAAAACTATCGAGCGATTTGGTACAATGGGAAGACGATTCGTATAGCATTAGATCCGTCCAAGTCTATAACAGAATTGGATTTCCCTGAGTTCTACGATGTTAAGCTAACTGGATACTGTGAGGGTAAGTGTCCTTGGTGCTATATGGATTCTAGTCCAACTAACACTCACTATGAGAATGTAGTTGAGAAAATTAAGGATTACTTTGGTCCAATGTCTGAGAATGAGAGACCATTTCAAGTAGCAATCGGAGGAGGTGAGCCCACCTCCCATCCAGATTTCATTGAAGTGCTCAAGACTTTTAAGAAGCTTGGTATTGAGCCCAACTATACTACTAATGGGATGTACTGGAAAAATATGAGAAACATACTTAGAGCTACAAAAAAATACTGCGGTGGAGTAGCTGTAAGTTGTCATCCACATTTGGTAGAGTATTGGACAGATGCAGCTTATCTCTACAGCGAAAACAAGATAAAATTAAATTTCCATATAATTATTTCAGATAAGGAATCCATAGACTACTTTAAAGATATCTATGAACAGTGGATACAGAATGTAGACTACTTTGTATTATTGCCTTATGGTAATCAAGGTAGAGCTGAACCTAAAGATATTGATTGGGAGTATTTATTAGAAGCACTACCTGAGAAACACAATCAGATAGCTTTTGGTGCTAACTTCTATCCTTATCTCATAAGAGGGGGGCATAATATTAAGGTGAGTTTGTATGAACCTGAGATAATGTCAAAGTTTCTTGATCTAAAAGATATAAAACTGTATAAAAGTTCTTTTAATTTAACATAAAGGTGATAGTATGGCATCTAGAGCAGAGTTAGTTAGTATGATGAAAGAGATTGGTAGAGATTCAGATGGAATGTCCATTGAGGATATGAAAGAAGCAGTAAGAGATTTTGCTGACAAAAATATAGCTAATAAGAAAATAAAAATTAGTGCAGATAATCTATCAGTCTCTTTGCGAAAATTTCTTACAATGGAAGCAGATTTTATTATAAGAGATAAAGATAAGAAAGAGTTAGACTATAATTTAGAGGAGAAATAGAATTGGACACATCAGAACAATACATAAAAATGTGTGACTGTCCTGAGATACAGGATAGGAAGATAAGAAATCTGTATATGAAAACCTTTCACACAGGCGACACAAGATTCTATATAGCAAACTGGGATGGAGGTGATATTTACTTTAGTAGGACATACCCACAGAGAAATCCCCAAAGCGACATCTGGCTACCGCGACAAGATCAGTTGCAGGAGAAGGTCTGGGATAAAGAAGAGGAAGATCTTGCAGGGATATTAAACCATCTCGCCGATTTTTACTATTCCAACACCTATACGGGTGATTTAGGGTCAATAGAGCAACTTTGGTTGGCTTTCGTTATGTGGAATCTCTACCAAAAGAGATGGGAGGACAATAAATGGACTTAACGCCAGAAAATAAGGAACATATAGACAATATGAGTTATGAGATACTACTTAGAGGATGGAGACTTGGTATGATAGGCGATCCTTGGTTCCAAGGTGAAACTGGATTATATTGGGAGAATCGTATGGCAGAACTTAGAGATAAGCCAGGAGGAAATGAGATACATGTCGCTGCTTCAAAGAAGATAGGATGGGAATAGATGAATTATTTCTGGGTTTCAGACGAGCATTATTTTCATACTAATATCATAAGGTATACAAACAGGCCCTTTGAAAATGCACATGAAATGAATAAAGAGTTAATAAGAAGACACAATGAGGTTACTGGAACTGAGGATAGAATAATTCATTGCGGGGACTTCACTCTTGAGAATGTGAGGTTGGCTGGCAGTATCATAACTCAACTTAACGGAAAGCATACCTTTCTAAGAGGTAGTCATGACTATTGGCTACCTAGTACCGCACCTTTTATTTGGGAGAAGACAATTGATGGTATACATGTAGTAGCATGTCACTATGCGATGCGATCTTGGCCTAGAAGTCATTATGGTAGTATACAAGCTTATGGTCACAGTCATGGGAAGATAGAACCGCTATACAACCAATGGGATATTGGTGTTGATAATAATAACTATTATCCAGTATCATTTGAACAACTGATAAATAAAATAGAGGAAAGGAAGAATGAGAAAACTTGAAAAATTAAACTCATACGATTTAATATCTGACTTTGTTTGGGGATTAGAGCCTTATAATACAAATGCACTAGAAGCTGAGATAGAAAGGAGGGGGAATGAAAATAACGAAAGCAGTCAAAATACTTGAGCAGTACAGGGCGGGGATTGCATTATACGACAGGGACACAATCCTAACAAATCAAGTCAGGGCCGGCGCCATGTATGAGGCGATAACCAGGATTTTGATGGATCATTTCAAAACCATTGAAGTTGAGCCAAAGGAAGGAGGGAGGAAAATGAAAATAACATTTCCTGAAATGACGAGAGAGGAAGCAATGAGATTAGTTGCATCGGTTTATGGTACTATGTATTGGCAACATGTAGAAAATGGTGTGCTAATGGCATATCCATTAGGTGTGTATAATCCGGTTGTCATCGAACCCAATATCGACAAGGAGGGGGGATGAAAGACTTAAGAAAAGTATTACCACTACTAAAGATTGGGGCAGGCAGAGGAACATACCCTATATATTGTCAATATATCAACAGTAAGGATGGTAAGGTTTCAACTTGCAACGGCGATGAATATGTTTCAGTAGATCAAACACTACCATTCCAAGGTAGTATAAATATATTTGTATTAGAAGATATACTAAAAAACTTTGATGAGTTTGCAACAAAGGTAAAGAATGGCAAACTGATAATATCAAGCGGTTCTTATTCAAGCTTTCTGAACATTGCAGATTTTGACTTTCCAGTACTTAAGATGCCAAAGATTCGAATGTTAACAATTGATGAGGACTTGCTACGTATTCTAAAAGAGGCATCCAACTTTGTTGGTAAGGATATATATGAGAGTGTTTGTATAACGGGTACGTCTATAGTAGCTACAAATAGAAATAGGGTATTCTTCCATAAGAGAGATACAGCAGTAAAAGAACCTATCTTTCTTACCAGAAGAATGTTGTCTATGTTAGCTTCCAACTGTAAAATAGGTACTCAAGACAACAAGATAATTATATCATTTGATGGTGGATATATTATCGCAATTGGAAGAATAATGGACGATTTTCCTCTAAGTAAGATAGAGGAGTTTATAGAGGCTTCAAAGAAAGGTATGGTTAAACTATGCAACATAGCATATATGCAAGATGCAAAGAAGAAACTTTCACCTATATTCTTCGGTGAGTTGGAGCAATGGATTTCTCTAAAAAATAATAAAAAGAAACTAATGTTATTAGCAGAATCAAATACAAACGGAACAGCGGAAGTGGTAATACCATCAGAGATCGAGGATAAATTTGGGATAGATATAAATGCAAATATTCTAAAAGATGTTGCTATTGACTTTGATGTGTATGTAAATCTTAACAGGTTGGATAAACTTTATCTAACAAACGATGAAACAGAACTCGTATTGATGGGCGGAAAGTAAGGAGGCTGAATGGGAAACTTATACAGAAGGGGGGAAACTGGAGACTCAATAGAATACATAAAAATAAATGGAATGTTTTACTATGGAGATCCGCTGGACGGAATATGGTACGTCAAAAGGACTAAACGTGGAAGAAACTTTAACTGGTTGAATAAAAGATTGGAGGATTTACCGGAATCAATAGAGAGGGCAAAGTTGGAACCATATAAACCAGAGATAGCTAGAAGATTAATGCATAGGTTGTATGAAAGCTACGAAGATTCAGATGTATTTGTCCCAATAACAGCTAAGGAAATAATAGATATTGTATTTGATACAATAGCAAAGGGGGTTGTTGATGAATGATTATATAATAGACTTTATAAAACACTGTTCAGATTGTGGGCATATATATCATGTTGATCCTTGTACTGAGGAAAATCTATACTGGGATGGGGTAGAGGAAATTCTTAAAGAACAATGCCCAAAGTGTGGACGTAAAGAAGGGATAAAGTATGAATGATTACACATGTTTGATGTGTGGTGCAATAGATAGCTATACAACAATTAGTGATAAAGATATAATATGCCCAAGATGTACAACTAGATTGGTGATGGCAACTCAGGAACAGCTTAAGAGTGCATATAAAAAAGCTGAGGAAAACAAAATGACCAACAAGATGAGAGCGTTGGAATCTTTTTTAATCAAGGAGGAAGAAAATGTCAAACAAGTCAACCCAAGACGGTTTGTGGAAGGTGGAGGAAAAAACAACATACAGGGGAGTAGAAAGCCTGTTAACAGAGGAAGAGGTAATAAATCTATTAGGGGTAAACAAACAGCAGTTCGCCCTATTAAGAAACAAGAGAGGCTTCCCTTTTGTAAAAATAACCTCTCAGCATAGACTGTACTTTGATAGGGATATCGTAGATTGGTGTTTAAAGCACAGACTTGAAATTTCGGACGAAGATGAGTAAAATAAAGCATATATTATATGTGCCTGTATAGAGTTGTATAGAGTTGTATAGGGTATTTCTTATGTAAATAGTGCAATGACCCTTAAAGGGGGGATAATAGAGATGAGAATTAGGGATGGTATTGTTACTGGGCAGGAATATTTATGGAAACAATCTGATGGATGGGATTGGTTTGGTACATTTAGGTGGTGGGAAGTATTCGTGGAATTTACGGGCCTTAATGGATCTGGTGGTGCTTGGTTGAAAGAAAAATGGAGATGGAATGGATCGAGTCAGACTATGCGAGAAGACATAAAAACTCTTTCATATGAAGAGACGGAAGCTATAGTTAGAGATATTAAATCATGTCCCAACATCGAGAATGAGGAGGAGAGATAATATGGAAGCTTTAAGAACTTTTATAATAGTATTATTTGGTACTATAATTGGACTCAGCTTAACTATTTTAGCTATGATATATGGTTGGGGGCTTGAGCCTAAGAGTTGGTGGTGGATTATTGGAGTAGGTATATGTATAAGACTTTTAGCGGAGACAATGCTTAAAGTGACACAGATAGGCAATAAAAAGGAGAAATAATGAAATATAAGACACTACTATATATAGTGGTATGCCTACTAGTATACAACATAGTGTGTGCCTCTGAATATGAGGAAGAAATAATACTCTTCTATGACGATAGTATATCAACTCTTTTCATTATCTTTGATAAAAGTGAATTTGAGATAGCCAAGAGTAAACTTGAAGAGGGATACGGCATGGCAAATATTCATTCAATAGATACCTATGTGAATAAGAAAGGGGAGCTGTACACAGGTAATGTATATAGATGGCATCATCCTATATTTGAGATTGTATTGCTGGAACACTTTTATGTGGGAGGTAAATCTGCTATAATACATATGTATAAAAAGGATAAGAGATGAAATGCTTAAGATGTAATTGGGGAAAAAACGAAAACAATGTAAATTGTTTACCATTCTGGGGAAAAGAAAACGCTGATATAGTCTTCGTAGCGGAGGCTTTTGGTTATGATGAGATGGTTAATTATACTGAAACCAACGATCCAGAGCCTCTCATTGGAAAATCAGGTAAGATATTTGATGAACTATTAGATATGGTTGATATAAAAAGAGAAGATATTGCCATCATGAATTCAATTCGATGCTACGATAAAGGCAATAAGACTCCCTCAAAATCTGAACTTAATGCATGTCATATCTACACCTATAGAGATATAAAAAAGATAAATCCAAAACTCGTAGTTGCCCTTGGAGCATCAGCATTTTATCAGACAACTGGTATACCTAAAGATTTATTTGGTCAGTATGTCGGAAAAGTTATATTTGGGGAGGAACTAAAAACCAATATTTTTGTAACCTACCATCCAGCAGCTATTATATATGATTCAAAAAAGAAGGATGTACTAGTTAATAATTTTATGATGATACCATCTCTTATTGATGAGAGTAATGTAGAGATCAAACACTATAAATATGAATTAATAGATACAATATTAGATATACTCAAAGCTAGTCCTATTATATACTTAGACTGTGAGACTACAGGATTGAATCCATACGAAGATACGATAGAACTACTTCAGATATCCACTGGAAAAGAGCCTATATATATTCTGACTAAAGATGTATTAAGTAAAATAGACTTAAGTTGGCTGGAAGGTAAACCTATAGTTGGTCAGGGATTTGAGTTTGATGCTAAGATGTTGTATGTAAATTATGGTATCATGTTGAACAACTGGCTACATGATACCTGTCTTGCAGAATATATCATATCTGGTATGAAAGATAATGATCTTACGTTTCTAGTCTCTAAATATGTGCCTGAGTCTATTGGATATGATAATAAAGTGTCTGCGTCAGGTGGATTTCATAAGACTACAGATAGAGCAGTAGCCTTGCAGTATGCTGCTGATGATGTTGGTGTCTTACCTAAGATACACAGAAAACAAAGTAAGATACTTATTAAAAATAATACAGATTGGCTTTATAGAAATATTACATTACCTTGTAATAAAGTTCTAACCAAGATGTCATTGAGAGGAGTTAAATATGATCTGAAAGAGTTGGAGAAAGTTGACAAAAAATATGAAGGAAAGGCTGAGAAGGCTTTACAGAAAGCACTTACGATAGATGGTATAAAAGAGTGTGAACAAACATTCAAGCAAGTGTTCAATCCTAGATCAAGTAGACATGTAAAATGGTTATTGTTGAACTATTACCAATTACCAGTACTTAAGACAACAAAGAAAAAGAACCCAAGTATTGGTAAGGAAGAGATGAGTAGGTATGCAGAGAAATATAAGAATCCATACTGTAAGAAGATGGAGATGTATAGATCATATCAGAGCATAAGAGATAACTTTCTATCTGGGGTTGTTCCTAAGTTGGTAGATGGAGTTGCTCATACCAAGTATAGCCTACACGCTACAGCGTCGGGTAGGCCAAACTCTAGAGGGCCAAATCTTCTCAATATCCCCCGTGAAAAGGATATTAAAAGATGTATAATAGCAAGAGAAGGTCATAAGTTTGTGTATAGTGATGCAGCTCAGCTTGAAATAAGAGGAGCAGCAGTTGTTTATAATGATAAAAGACTATTGGATATATGCAACACACCAGGAAAAGATTTCCACTCTATGATTGGATCACGGATATATAATGTTTCGTATGATGACTTCTATGGTGCATATGTTAGAGGAGATGCAAAAATAACAGAGGATAGGGTGAAAGCAAAGGCTGTTTCGTTTGGTGTCATATATCAAGAAAGTGCAGATGCTTTAGCCTATCAGCTTAAGATAAAAGTTAGTGAGGCGCAAAGTCTTATTGATAGAATGTTCACAGACTTTCCAGATCTTAGTGATAATATTGAACGTACAAAGAGATTATTAATAAGACAAGGCTACTTGGATAATTATTTTGGTTTTAGGAGACGGTGGGAAAAACATACTGAAGAAGATCACGCAAGCTTACGTGAAGGAGTCAACCATTGTATTCAAAGTTTGGCTTGGAATTTAATTCAATTAGCTCTTATTAAGGTAAGTTCAGTGCTCGAACAACTAAAATTACGGAGTAGATTAGTGCTACAAATCTACGATGCCCTTGTTATTGAGACAGTTGATGATGAAATAGATATTGTGGCTAAGATAACTAAAGACGCAATAACAACCGCCAATGTTGGGTTCAAAGGTATTGATCGGGTTCAGTTGATAGCCGATGTTGAGGTCGGGTGCAACCTTGCAGACCTAGAAAAATTTCAATTTAATGAAAATAATGCTTGACAAATGCAGAATAATGTGTTATAGTAAAAGGTATGAAAATGACAAAAGGTAAACTGATGAAGATGTTGTGCCGATGTGCAAAAGATTATCATAAAGATACGCTGAACAGCATAACAAGAAACGACCATATGAATGATTATGATGGCTTTTATGTATCACAAGCAACAATTGATGCAATTATTGTAGATTTTGTTAATTTTGTTGGGGTATGGCAAGGTATTGATTTAGCTCTATATACCAGAGATTTGTACGATCAGGAACAAAATTATTTTTGATCTCAAGAAAAAAAAAGCTTGACTTTTGTTTGAAGATGTGTTATTTTAAATATAAACAATGGGGGAATGAAGATGGACGAAAAGATGAAGAAAGAGTTTTTACAAAGAATGCAGACTATTTGTAGTGATTTTGGGATTGATAATGCTTCAATTACAGGTAATATGGGATACGAGTATATTGGAATATTATATATAGGTCCCACACAGACCCCGGGTGATCTTTTTATTGCGATAACCAACATAGGTCGTCTCTGGCAGCATGGTAGAAATACTGTACGTGATATGTTGAATGCTTTTGAAAAATAATGAAACCAAAATACAAATGTGAAAGATGTAATTATGTGTGGGAAGAGAACGAACCAGGTTCCACACAATGCCCAAAATGTGCTCATCTTTACGTAATATGGTTGAACTTTGAAAAGATGAGAAGGGGAAGTTGGGCAGTGTAGTGAGCTCCCCTTTCCCACCAAGAAAGGAGTTGATAATGTTTAAAAGAATAATAATTTTTACAGGACTGAAGATTGTAGAGATAGCAGGTATTGTATTCATACCATATTATACTGGTCGGTTAGCTGTTTACCTAGGTCTTCCTCAGGATGGGACACCACTTTGGATAGTTGGATTAGTCATGCTTATAGTTTCTGCTACCGTTGCTGCTATTGCTTGTCTATTGGTACAAGCAAACTGGAAATACGCTAAGAAACTATCAGAGAGAGGAGATGATTAATGAGATTAGAAAATTCAGATTATATAGATGATAGATTATTTACAGACGAAGATGAAATGATATTTTATGAGGATATAGAAAGTTATGAAATCGCTTTTCAACTGCAACAGGTGTGATACAGGATGCACAATACATAATAAGATAAATGATTCATCTAACTGTCGGATGAGAACCAGAGCCAAGCCTCTTATGACTCCTTTACTATTACACTTGATGACAGATAGTAGAAAAGTGAAGGCAGTCTACGACCTACTAGAACAGCATAACTTAATTATCAAAGAGATAAATAGATATCCTTATTTTGTATTGAGGACAAAATGAAAAAGTATTGTAGATATTGCAGAAATTATACTAGATCAGAGAAGACAAATGGTATAGATGATAGAGGAAGAAAAAGTATACATAGATTATGTATAGTAACAGAAGAAGATATAACATCAGACACAATAGCTTGTGATGAATTTGAAAAGGTAAAGACATTTTATTGTGATAGAGACCATAACAGATATGATATTATAGTATGTATTAGTAGACAAGACAAGAAGAAAAAAGGATGCTTGAAATGTAAACAAGGTAAAATCATAAGAGGTATGAAATGATAGACGAAATAGGAAGCTTAGAAATTAAAGCAACTAATCTATTTGAAATTGAACAAGAACTTAAAACACAATCTACTAGAGAGGATAGAGCTGGCACTATTGCTGCTAAAGCAGCAAAGGTAGTAAGAAAATTAGAACTCAGAGTTGAGATAATATCATCTACTATTGTTGATGAGCTGTGCAAAGAAGCTGAGGATAGGGGTAAACCAATACCACCGTCAGCCTTAGCAGAAATAAGAAGGTCTAAGGTTCCATTAGATAAGAGATATCAGAATGCTAAGTATGATTTATTCAAGGCTATGGAAACATCAAACATACTACACAATGCTGCAAATTCTTGGTATGGCAGAAAATTCTTACTAACAGAGCTGTCTAGAATTATGAATAGAACAATGTTTGATTCAGTGACAACTAAGGAAAAACTTGAGAGAAGTGGAGATAGGCTTGATACGTAATATTTTTCTATACTTGTTATGTATTATAAATATAGAAGTGACGGTAACAGCTTACACACCAACGGTTGGAGAAACAGATGATACACCATATATAACAGCATCTAATACACGAGTGAGGAACGGTATAGTTGCTATATCAAGAGATATAGAGAAGAAATATAACCTAAAATTTGGTGATAAAATACACTTGGAGGGAATTGGAACGTTTGAATATCAGGATAGAATGCATAGCAGATGGAAGAAGAGAGTAGATATTTTTATGTATAGTAATAAAAAAGCTAGACAATTTGGAAAACGACAGACAATATTAAAAATTAGAAGGAGATAAATATCATGGCACAAAAAGATCCTTGGATGTTAGATCCAGACGAACACAAGAAAATTGTAGAAGAGAACAAAGGTGGATCAACTGGTGTAATATGTCCTAAGCGTAATATAAGTATTGGTGGTAAGTGTGAGGCATGTAACATGGTTCAGAAGTTATTTGCAGATGGCTCTAAGGAAAGCAGGGAATTAGCTTTCTTGAAAATGGCTAAGAGTAATTACTATGCAAATGTTGTTTTCCCTGAGAATCCTAACAAATCTTTTATTCTTGAGATGGGAAAGAAAGCAGGGAATACTATTCTTGACAATGTATTTTCAGGAAAGTGGAAAGATATTGCTCATCCAATGAAAGGTAAGGGTAGAGAGTTAGAGATTTTAAAGAAAAAGGGGGATGCGGGATTTAATACCTATGAAGTTTCACCCAACTTAGAGAAAGCAGATTGGGATATTCCTCAGGAAACTATAGAAAGTCAACCTAATCTCGATAATATAATTGAGCTTCTTGCAACTGGTTCTCACGAAATATTTAAGGCTTCTACGTTGAAGATGGATGAAACACTGAAGTTTAGAGTTCTTCCGCCTTGGGATAATGGTGCTGGTAACAAGCGCGTTATTACAGTTGTGTGGAGACATTGGGGTGGAGTTACTCAAGAGGAAGTGGATGGTACTGTTGAGATGGACTTATCAACAAGTGGTATTGAGAGAGACACAACTCCTGTTGACAAGAGCCACAGTAGTTTAATTGATCTCCCCAAAGAGGAAATGACAGTAGAAAGTACAGGTAAAGAGGCATGTTTTGGAAATACAAATTGTTTTGAGACAGATGATGAGGATTGTCTTGTCTGTAAAAACTTTAAGGAATGTAAGAGAGAAGTTAAAGCTAAGATGAAAGGATAATGTGTACCACGGCAATCGGCAAGCAGAAAAATAATGTAAGGTGTTGCGACCTTACAGGCTTTGCAGTAGACTGAGAATACCCAAACGTAAGGGGCTTGTCGATTGCTATTTATGGAAAAGGCAATCGGTTAGCCGAGGACGCTGTTAAGGAGTAAGGCGTGGTATCTGGGAGCGTGTGGAGGGCGTAGGCTTGTCGGTTGCTACTTTGGGGGAGGCAAGGGATGAAGAAATTAATTGACTCTATAAACCGCCTAACTGAGGCAGTTAGAATCCTTTGTGATTTGCTGGCCGAGGTATTAGGAAAAGAGGTGGACTGGGAAGATGATTAATCGTGGGGAAGACAATCGGCGAAATGAAGTGTGTTTGTTGTGGAAAAGATTTAAAAAAAGGACAGGAATATCACGACCAAGATGGTAATATGGTTTGCTATGACTGTTTTATGGATGATGGAAGTGGTTTTGAAAGGACAATTTCAGATTGTTGGTAATCATGGGAGAGGCGAGGGGGG
>Ga0180008_1000399_pt1 | contig 38656 bp, 32 predicted proteins | sample MM_PW_MetaG_FD_121121 | JGI IMG/M metagenome (GOLD analysis project Ga0180008, IMG submission 121121) | Groundwater microbial communities from the Aspo Hard Rock Laboratory (HRL) deep subsurface site, Sweden - MM_PW_MetaG | ecosystem: Environmental > Aquatic > Deep subsurface > Groundwater... | reverse complement strand
TTTGGCGAAAAAATGCATGGCTACCGGCCTATGCTGAACGATGTGTTAGTTGAGCGTATGGGCTTTGACGGTTTTGTTGTTGGCGATTGGAATGGTCATGGCCAGGTGAAGGGATGTACGCCAACAGATTGCGCGAATTCTCTGAACGGTGGTCTGGATATGTATATGGCGCCTGACAGCTGGGAAAAGTTGTATCAGAACACTTTAGCTCAGGTCAAAGACGGCCGTATTTCTGCAGAACGACTGGATGAAGCTGTGGGTCGTGTTTTACGGATCAAAGCCGAAATGGGCTTGTTTGAACAGGTGAAGCCTTCAGAGCGACCTTTGGCCGGACGTTATGAATTACTCGGAAGCCCGGAGCACAAAGCTATTGCACGTCAGGCCGCGCGTAAGTCATTGGTATTACTCAAAAACAACCAGCAACTGCTGCCACTCAAAGCCAGCAGCAAGGTATTAGTGGCTGGTGATGGTGCTGATCATATAGGCAAACAAAGCGGTGGCTGGACCTTAAGCTGGCAAGGATCAGGCAATAAAAACACCGATTTCCCGAATGGCGAATCTATTTATGCTGGTATTAAACAGTCGGTTGAAGCCGGTGGCGGCAAAGTAGAGCTGAGCGAAAATGGCCGTTTTACTGACAAACCAGATGTTGCCGTTGTGGTGTTTGGTGAAGAACCTTATGCCGAATTTGTTGGTGATCGCAGTCATCTGGCCTTTGATGATGGTCGCGCTTTACAAATTCTGACCGAATTAAAAGCTCAGGGTATTCCAACAGTTTCAGTATTTTTGTCGGGTCGGCCTTTATGGGTCAATCCTGAATTGAATCAGTCCGATGCTTTTGTCGCCGCCTTTTTACCTGGCAGTGAAGGTGGAGCTGTGGCGGATCTGCTGATCCGTTCGCCTGAAGGTGAAATACGCCATGATTTTCAGGGCAAGTTATCCTTCTCCTGGCCAGCCAAAGCGACGGGTGAGTTACTGAACATGGGCGACAAAAATTATCAGCCACAATTTGCTTATGGTTATGGCCTGACTTATAGCGACAAAACGGAACTGGCTAAGCTGAGTGAAGAATCTGGCATCAGTGCCGGTCAGGTGCTGAACTTCAGTCGTTATCTGCATGCAGGCAAAGCGGTGAATCCATGGCAGTTGCAATTGCTGGATAAAGGCGAAGCGACACTAGTGACAGAGCCACTGCAAAAATCTGCTGGTGGTGCTGTGGAAGCTGCGGCTACAGACAGATTGCAGCAGGAAGACTCAGTGCTGCTGACTTTCCATAAAGACGCTGCTGTGGTTTTAAACCATGCACAGGGCGTGGCTCTGGATCTAAGCCGGCAGGCCAATGGCGATATGACGCTGGAACTGGAATATCAGGTGGTTGCTATAACGAAGGCTCCGGATACTAGCGCAAAAGTTACGATCGGAATGAATTGTGGTGAGAACTGTAAATCCACTCTGGATTTCAGCGGTTATTTTGCCGGTATGGTGGGTAAAGGCTGGCAGAGCCTGAAGATACCGCTGCGCTGTTTCAGTGAAGCCAATAGCGCTTTTGATCTGACTAAAATCAGCCAGCCGCTGGTGCTGGAAGCCACCTCAGGCTTAAAACTGCAACTGGCCAAAGTGCGATTAGCAGAAAACGAAGGCCAGGGCCAATGCGGTAACTAAAACTCAGGGGTCAGAGTAAAATTAAGCCGCCAGGCTTAATTTTACTCTGACCCCAATTTAAACGGGATAGGCTTTATGTTAAGACTTTTACTGACAGCAGCTTTGTTGTTAAGCCCTCTGGCTCATGCCGATATACGTCTGCCTAAGTTGATTGGCGAAGGCATGGTATTACAACGCGATACCCCTATCCCGCTCTGGGGTTGGGCTGATGCGAATGAAGATGTTGAAGTGCGTTTTAATGGCCAGTTAGCAGGCAAAGTAAAAACAAAAGAGGGTCGCTGGATACTGCAATTACCAGCGCAACAGGCAGGTGGTCCACACACTCTTAGCTTTAAAGGCCATAACCTAATTGAGCTGAAAGATATTTATTTTGGTGATGTTTGGGTGGCGTCTGGCCAATCCAATATGGAACTGGAAATGATCAGGGTGGCTGAAGCTTATCCAGAAGATTTAACCAGCGCCAACTACCCGTTAATCCGTCAGTTTAAGGTGCCACAAGAGTACAATTTTAAAGCACCACAACAGGATTTCAGCGGCGGTGAATGGGTTTCGGCCAGCCCACAAAGCATCAACAACTTTTCTGCTTTAGCCTTTTATTTTGGCCGGGACCTGTTTCAGCATAACGGCGTGCCGATCGGTATTTTAAATAATGCCTTAGGTGGCTCACCTGTTGAATCCTGGATGAGCGAAGAAGCGCTGCGACCTTTTCCTGAAGCTTTGGCCGAAGGCATTAAGTTTCGTGATAACCAGTTAATTCAGGCCATCACAGCGGCAGATAAAAGTAAAAATGAGCAATGGTATGGCGATTTACAGCGCCGTGACCCGGGCTTAACCAGCAAAACGCCCTGGTATAGCGAAGTTTTGGATGACAGCAACTGGCAGAATTTTAGCGTGCCCGGCTTCAGACCAGAGCCTTTTACCGGTGTCTGGTGGCTACGTAAAACAATACAGCTGACAGCAGCACAAGCAAAAGAGGCCAATATTTTACGTTTGGGCTCGATAGTGGATGCCGAAGAGGTGTATATCAATGGCAAACAAGTGGGCAATACCACTTATATGTATCCGCCACGCCGTTACGAATTACCTGCCGGAGCGCTGAAAGCTGGCACTAACCTGATTGCAGTTCGTGTCACCTCTACCAATGGTAAAACCGGTCTGATACCGGATAAGCCGTATTGGATAGGCACTGACGCCAACCCGCTACCACTGACTGGCCAATGGAAAATGCAAACCGCAGCTGCTGCTAAAAATTTGCCGGGCGATACTTTTATCCGCTGGAAACCGCTAGGTTTATACAATGGTTTGCTTGCTCCTTTAACTGCTTTGCCAATCAAAGGTGTGATTTGGTACCAGGGTGAATCCAATGTGGGGGCTTATAAGGACTATCAACCACGTTTTACTACCATGATCCGCGACTGGCGCGCCAAGTGGGCAGAAGGTACTGGCCAGCAAAACCAGTTTCCGTTTTTATTTGTACAGCTGGCGAATTACCTGGAAAAAACTGAAGATCCTGTCGAAAGCGCCTGGGCTGGCTTACGCGAAGCGCAGCGCCAAAGCTTATCTGAAGCTAATACAGCTATGGTGGTGGCTATCGATAAAGGCGAATGGAATGATATTCATCCGGTTGATAAAAAGACTTTAGGACAGCGGCTGGCATTGGCAGCCCGTGCTGTGGCTTTGAGCGAAAAAGTCGGGTATCAGGGGCCTGAACTGGAGTCTGTTGTGGCAGAAGGCTCGCAGCTCAAACTCAAGTTTAATCACAGCGGCAAAAGCTTAGTATTGAAAGGCAACAGCAACAGCTTTGCTATTGCCGGCGCAGATGGTCAGTATCGCTGGGCACAAGTTCAGCTCAAAGATCAGCAACTGCTGTTATCACATCCTGATATTAAAGCACCAGTCAAAGTGCGTTATGCCTGGGCAGATAATCCAGAGGCTGTGCTTTTTAACAGCGAGGGTTTACCAGCCGGACCTTTTGAGGCTGCAGTTAAACCGGGTCAATAAAGCTACTTATTGTCAATCGGCCCACTCTGGGGTCGGCTGATAACTGGGTGTCTTTAGTAATGACGCCGCTATGTAAGGCATGGCGGCGATACACAATAAGCCGGTTAAATACCCCAGGCTGTTCTGCAATCTGTTCAAATAACGGCGTATCGCCCTGAATGTAACCATCCGTTGTTTTAGGCAAATAAGGGCCGTTATTTTCAGCTTCCAGTGAACGGTAATACTCTGGCATGCGGCTTTCATCTATGTATTCAAACCCTGTTTTCCTATGCCGGTAAAAAGCCGTTCCGCCCTGATCAGCCTGAAATAAGTAATGCACAGCAGCCAGCGCGTGTTTTTCTGTGGTATCAAAATGTGGAATACGCTGTAGCAGTTTTAACTGCTCTGGTGGCGTAGTGACCAATGAAAAATGGCAGACAGAAAAACCAAGCTTTGTTGCTGGTAGTTCAAAACAATCAATTAAAGTTTGTTGCAGGCTTTGCAGCATAAATTGCCGATAGGCCGCAGGGGCTGCAGCCCTTACGCCGGGGTAATAAGGCGAATTAGCCAGAAAGGTCTGGCTAGCTGCATAGTCCACCAGCGTTTCAGGCTGAGGAATAAAGTTATCCACTACTAAAAGTGGGGATTGTTCATTGCCAATACTCAGCCTGGTGATCTGCATTGAAACGTCACTTATCAGCTGCAGGGCAATACTGACGTAAAAAATCACGGTGCGACGGTAATCTGTCGACTGCAGCATTAATGGTCTCGCGGATATTTTGCAGATGTCGGCTTAATTCGCCCTGACCTAAACCTGCCACCAACTGATGATAACTGTTGGGCTGCAGGCGTTGCCCCAACATCACATGGCTCCAGGATTCCAGCCGGAACATTTCATCGCCGGTCTGGAAGGCATGAGCACTTTCTTTAAATAATTCCATCCGGTGTGCCAGGGTGTCCGGAATGGTCATGGTGCGGCAATAATTCCAAAATGGGCTGTCGGTTCTTTCGGTCTGGTGGTAATGCAAAATAATAAAGTCGCGGATTTTTTCCACTTCAGTAATGGACTGTTGGTTGTATTCTTCGGTTAAAGCCGGAGTGACACCATTAAAGGGGAACAGCCGTAATAAACGGATAATGCCGCTCATAAAGAGGAAGATACTGGTTGATTCCAGCGGTTCGATAAAACCACTGGATAAACCAATAGCCACACAGTTTTTATTCCAGAGCTTTTTGCGACGACCTGTCTGATAACTCAGTACTCGAGGTTCAAACAAGGCCGGAGCTTCCAACCCTTCCAGCAAACGTTGTTTCGCCTTTTCGTCTGATAAATAATCGCTGGCATAGACCAAACCATTGCCTGTTCTGTGCTGCAATGGAATTTTCCATTGCCAGCCGCTGTCATGAGCTATAGCTCTGGTGTACGGATGCATGGTTGGGCCAAGTTCCGTTTGTACTACAACTGCTTTATTGCAGGGTAACCAGTGGTCCCAGCGATCGTAACCCGTTTTTAAAGTTTGTTCGATCAGTAAGGCGCGGAAGCCAGTGCAATCGATAAACAAATCACCCGTTATTTCCTGGCCTGACTCCAGCACTAAAGATCGGATATCGCCATTTACATGCTGTTGCACCTGAGCAATTTTGCCTTCAATACGCACTGCACCTAAATCTTCACTGAACTTGCGGAGAAAACGGGCATAACGGCCAGCATCCAGATGGTAGGCATAGTTGATGGTCGATTTGTTGGTTTTGCCAAACTTATGTTGTTTAGCCGCCTGTAATTCATAGCAATAATCACCAAAAGGCGCATCGACGCCCTGAGTTAAGCCGTGTAAATAATAATGCTGGAAGTCGGTCAGAAAACTGCCTTTGCCTGTGACGCCAAAAGGGTGGAAATAGTGGTCCCCTGTCTGGCCCCAGTTTTCAAAAGAAATAGCCAGTTTAAAGGTGGCGTCAGTGGCCTTCATAAAGTCTTGTTCGTCTATGCCAAGCAGGTTATGAAAAAGTTGCACTGGTGGGACTGTGGATTCGCCAACACCCACAGTGCCAATTTCTTCTGACTCAATCAGTACTACCTCAATCAGACCTTTCAAGCGTTTGGACAAAGCTGCAGCTGCCACCCAGCCTGCTGTGCCACCGCCTGCAATCACTACTTTTTTTACCTGTTGCATTGTCTATCCCCTGTAATTTTTTATAATTTTTTTAGCGGTTTAATCTGTTTAACAGCATGGCTCTTAACTGCCTGGCCTGCATCTCGTCCAGTTCCCCCAGCACACCACGGGCCTGTTCCGACAAGTGCTGTCCTGCCTTTTTCGGATCGTCAAAAATGTAATGATTCAGTACGGCTTGCCAGGCTTTGCGTTCATGTTCAGGTTTGTCCCGCAGGCATAACAGCGCGTGATACAACAAATTAGTGCCCGAGCCTGTGTAGCGTGGCGCTGTGCTCCACCAATAGTTGATCAGAATGTTAAACGACATTAGCCCTTCGACCTGATGCCACCACATACTCGGCAGGTACAGCGCATCTCCTGGTTCCAGTTCTGCAATTTGGCCTGCTGCTATAGCTTTTGGAAAATCAGGGAAACGCTGTAAATCCGGCTTGTCGAAATCCACCATGCTAATGACCTGACCGCCAGGTGTTGGTTCTAAAGGTCCTGGATATAAATGGCTGATTTGATCGGGTGGAAACAAGCTAAAACGGCGTTTTCCGAGTACACAACAGGCCAGATTTTCTGAGGAATCATAATGGCAAGCGGCCAGAGATTTGTTACCCAGCCAGATACTGACTCGGTCGGGTTCGGTTTCATAACTCAGGGCCGGTTTGGGTAACTGAATGTCGTTGTGTTGCCGCAAAGTTGGAAAATGAGTACTCAATAAATTGGAAGCGATATAGACAGAAGGGGGTTGCTCCAACTGCTGCCACTGTAAAATTTGTTGCAGCACCTGATCAACCTGGCCCATTCGGGTTTCATAATTGAGTTTGCTGCAGCTTTCATCGTAAAAATAGCGGCCGTTCAAAGCTGGGTCGCCATAAAAAACCTGAGTGGCTTTGCCGTTGTAATGGTCACAGAGATAATCCGCCACTGCGGCAGAACCTTGTTGCCCCAACTGTACTAAAGGCCAGTGAGTCACCAGACCTTTGAGTATCACAGGCTCAGCGCCAGACAAAGTTTCAGGCGGGATCACACCACTTTGGCATTGAATTTCTCTGGTTTTGCGGCTGATAGACAACAAAGAACTCTCTGTCACAAGCAAGTCTCCGTCACAGGTTGTTGTGTTGGCGCATATGGTTGTTTTTACGCTCAATTAGATGACGGATATTGCCCATCGAAAAAACCATAGCGTAAATCAGCGCTAAAAAACCAGACTGCTGCAACTTCGCCAGTGCATCTGCAGGCAAAGTCGCCAGCCGTTGTTCATTAATGCAATAGTTACCTAATAAACGGATTTTTTCACTGTTGTGCAGCGAGAACTCAATGGTGACCGGCTCCACCAGCTCCAGTTGCTCCAGCGCTTTATAAAACAGCGGCGCTACAACAGTGCCTTGATGAATAGTTTGCAGGCGGGCTGATATATGTTCCAGATAAGGACTGTTGCCGCCCTGGGATAAAAACAATTGCTGGCCTTGTTCTGTACTGACTTTAGGGTGATTCATATCAATATGCACCACAGCGTTAGGCTCCTGGTCCTGCATTCCCATGCTTCGCTGGAAGCCAATCAAAAAAGGGCCTTTTTCAATGCTGGCCGGAATGTAGCGGGCATCCCAACCTGTTGCATGCTGGTCATTCAGATACAAATTTTCAGCTGTGGCAAAACCTAATAAAGCGATAGCCTGGTAAGAACCTTGTGGGTCGTCTTTTCGCAGCAGGATCGGATATTCTTTTTGTAGTTCAGTAAATTCAGTGGGGAACACCAGAGCACTATGCAGATTGTCGCCAAACTCTGAAGAAAAATGGTGGATAACCCGGGTATTCTGATGGTCGATATTATTTAGTAACACATGCCTGGTCATATTATTGTCCCTGTGACTTCTTAGGTAGCAGCATGTACAGCAGAGCAGGGAAAAGCTGCAAAAGCAACTTTTCCCTGTAGATCACAAAGTCCAGACTTAGAACTGGTAACGCATACCTACCTGATAACGTGCATCCAGGTCTGTCAGATACCACAACATGGATTCGTTACGGGCATGAGACCGACTGTCTTCACCTGTCAGGTTCAGCGCTTCGATAAATACCGTCAGTTGCTCGTTTACATCGTAACTAAGGTTAGTATCAAGTTGCCAGTAAGCTTCTTCAAAGCGCGGGTTATTAGAACCGCCTTTGTTGACTTCAGCCAGATATTCATCACGCCAGTTTAATGCTATCCGTGCTGTCCAGCCTTCTTTATCATAAATACCGATTAAGTTTGCTGTGTCGCTCAGGCCCAGTAATGCAAACTGAGACTCACCCGGGTTAGCGTTGACATCAAAGCCAATATCACCCCGAACTATGGTGTAGTTCGCCTGCACGCCAAAACCTGTTTCACCGAAGAAATGCTGGATAGCAAATTCGGCTCCATGAATTTTGGCTGCTCTGTTGTTATCCGGCGTACTGGTACGGAAAACCATTTCCGGATCATCAGGGTTAGCCACCAGATCAAAACCAGCATTATTGGCCAGGAAGTCAATTTGCTCAGGAGTACCAGTAAATTGAGGGTTAGCGCCAAATTCGGCAATCATATCCGGATGGTTACGGTATTCAGTAAATACCATCATCGCATACAGATAAGTATCATCCAGTGGGAAACCTGCATCCTGTACAGCTTGTGCAGCTGCTAAGGCGCGTGGGCCACCTGTGACATCAAGAATGCCCAGTAATGGCTGATCCACCTGACGACTACCGATAAAGTTCACTACGTCTTTCTGGAATAAACCAGCGGACATATAGCTGCCATTGTCGTAATACCATTCTAACGATAAATCGTAGTTGGAAGATTCCAGCGGCAGCAGAGCAGGGTTTGATGCGTTGGCTGTTGGTTGAGCACCTAACAGTGTAGAACCACCGCCGCCGCCAAAGTTAGAAGCCGATACACCTAAGCTACCTAAACCGGCACGGGCTATAGTTTTGCTAAAGGAGAAACGGCTGATTAATTCGTCACTCAGGTGTAGCGTAAAGTCTAAGCTTGGTAACAGGTAGTCGTATTTGTTTTCTGCATTAAATGGTTCTGCCGGCACACTACTGTCCACATAAGCGACGATGTCGTTATTATCTTCCCAGCGGAAATAGTTTCTGCTGACCAGTGAGCTGGATTCAGATTCAGTTTCTTCGTAACGCAAGCCAGTTAATATGTCGAATGGCATCTTGCCGATTTCACCAGCCAAAGAGATCTGGAAGTAAGCCGCCATGGTGTCTTCTTTCACTATATTGTCAGAAGACAAGGATGTTTCAGAAGCAGTAGGAATACCTGGATACAGATCTAAAGCTGCGGTGTATAACGCACGTGGGTCAGCAATAAAGCCATGACCACCTGGCAATACAGTGAAATCATCAAATTCGCCGCCTACATCAAAAGGCTGGATCAGATCACCAAACTCGCCTGGGTTGCCGACGTTCCAGTTACCTAAAGCAATGTTATTGCCCGCGGTTTGGATAGAGCGCGATTCCATACTACGCATTTCAACACCAAAGTCGAAACGGCCATCGTCTACCACATAAATGGCATCCAGTTTAAACTGCTGAATATCACTTTCCTGAGCAGCGTTACGGATACGTGCTATGGAGGAACCTACGTCACCAGCATCGACTATACCGTTGCCATTTGCACCTTTACCTGGCGCTGAATCGTTATACACGTTCAGATAAGTCGGTAAATCTGCACCCCAGAACCATTCACGGGACTCAACTATAGGAGCACCTAAACCTACAGCTAATTCACCTGAATTGCGTGGGCCTGTACCGCGGCTGTGCATCTTGGAGTCGTGAGCATCAAATACCAGAGTCAGATCGTCGTTCACGTCATAGGTTAAATTTAAGCCCAAGGACTTCAGCGTATTGGTTTGCTCGCGCCATTGCTGCTCGTAGCCTTCATCCACAGCACTTGCATACTCTTCTTTAATGTAAGTAGGAGTTTTTACTAAGTTATTATCGAAATCAATTTGTTTGGTGTTGTTACCGGTTTGAACCCAGTTCGTTACTTCACCTCTGTGCTCAACAATATTGTTTTCCGCGTAAGTGTAATCACCTGTTGCAGTAAATTTTTCTGTTGGTTTAAATTGTAACGTCAACTGAGCGTTGTCGCGTTCACGTTGTGAGTCTGAAAAGGCATAACGAATATCGTTAGGGCGGGCGTACAATTGACCTTGGTCAGGGGCGTTATTGACAATAGTGTTAGCGTTGTTCCATAGGCGATCCGCATCAGCGAGATCGTCCCAATAACCAACCTGCCAGTCGTTGACTGTAGCGCCTGTATAACCTGAGTCACGTTGTTGATGGCTGGCTGATACGCTGACACCAAATTTTCCATCGTCATTAGCATGGCTGAAAATACCTGAAATTTCAGGGGTCACATCATCACCAGCCCTGTTGGTGGTGTCATGTGCGGCTTTCACACCTATGCTGGCGATATCTTCAGAGTTCTCCAACGGACGGTTTGTTTTGATATTTAAAGTAGCGCCTATACCACCAGTGGCCACATTGGCTTTGCTGGTTTTATAGACTTCAACGCCGCTGATGCTTTCAGACGCCAGATTAGAGAAGTCAAAAGCGCGGGCACTGCCGCCACGGCTTGAACCATCTGCACCTGAACCAGCTGCATAAGTGTTAGCAGCAGGCATGGTACGGCCGTTTAGTGTGACCATGTTATTGTCACCACCAAAACCCCGTACTGTCACCTCAGTACCTTCACCATTGGTACGGCTGATGGACACACCTGAGATACGTTGCAGTGATTCTGCCAGGTTAGTATCAGGGAACTTACCTATATCTTCAGCAGAGATGGCATCTACCACCCCCATCGAATTACGTTTAATTTCTGCTGCTTGTTGCAGACTGGAACGCACGCCATAAACTGCAATAATTTCAACTGGTGCAGTTTCTGATGCTTTGGTTTCTTGTGTTTGCGGTGTTTCCTGTGCATAAAGTGGCAACACTGCGGTGCCACTCAGTAGCAGAGTGACAGCTCTTGCTACTGCTGTTCTGGTAAATATCTTATTATTTTTCATTCTATCCATACCCTCTTGATTTGTATTAGTCACCTGAATCAAACAGATAACCAGCGACGTGCAAAGCACCCGCTGAATGCCGTTATGCTGTTTGTTTTTTTAAGGTGCTGAACTTACCGGCTTCCTCCACTTCAATGCCGAATTGCCAACTCCCCAAATTTCATTGTAGTGATACTGCCGGAACCTTGAAGTTGCCAAAATGCGTTACCCTCTTGCTTTTTTTTACATTTTTAACTGGTGAAGAACTGAACAAGGCTTTAGAAGCTAAAAGCATCAGCTAATTTAGGTAATTGTTAAATCACAGACATGCGTCTGACAGACGAAGAGTAATAACAGCAAATGATTTTTAGTGACAGAGAAAAAAGCCCGTTGTGACAACGAGCCTTTGTAGATTTAAACCAGTTGTATGGTCACAGCTATATTGCCATGAGTGGCTTTAGAGGAAGGCAGATTTGATGTGCTTTTTCAGCCAACTGTTTTGCAATGTGTGGGTCCAGACCTGGCAGACTGACATTCAGGCGCGGCTGCAAAAAATAGGCATCGTCTGTCAAACCCAAATCTATTTCAGCATCTATGAGGCAGATATGTCCTGATCTGGATCTGATGTAATGTTTTGTAGTTGACGGCCTTGCAGATACAGAGTGATACAAATCCACCACATCCCCGATACGTTGCAGATACAAGGCTGGGGCTTAATAGCTCTACCCGAACAAACAGAATTTGTTCGGCAACACGCCATCATGGCATCAGCACGCGGACATGCCGCGTTACCTATCTGGAGAAACAACATGTCTCGTAATCAATCGGTAAAAACAACTCGTTTAGGATTTATGGCCGTTGCCTTAGTGGGTGCTGTGAATTTGAGCTCAGCAGCTTTTGCAATGGACTCTTTACCTCAAGGTTACCAACTGACGACTTTGGTGAAAGTGGGTGAAGGTAAATGTGGCGAAGGCAAATGTGGTGCAGCAGAAAGCAACACCAAAGTAGCAGCAACGGAAGGAAAGTGCGGCGAGGGTAAATGTGGAGATGCCTCTTTTGCAAGTACAGATACCGATGGTGACGCCCTGGTTTCACGCAAAGAGTTTCTGGCAGTAGCGCCAACCCGCGCCAGCGATTTTAATACTATTGATACCGATAAAGATGGCTTTATCTCTGAACTGGAAGCCTACAACTACCTGAAATCTGTGTATGAGAGCAATGGCAAAGCTGTGCCGAAAGACTTGTTTACCAGCCTGAATCAGGCCAAGTAATTCAACAGTCGTTCTGCTAACTGCCTCCGCCATGCTTGTGCTGTCGGGGGCTTTTTTTATTTGAGGAGAAAGCTGATGATCACACAGACTGCTTTACAAGGTGCTGGTCTGGGTTTGCGCCGGGGTTTATTACCTGAATTACTGACCATGGACACCCATGCGGTTGATTTTCTTGAATGTGCGCCGGAGAACTGGATAGATGTTGGTGGTGCTTATGGCCAGCAACTGATGAGCCTGGCGGAGCGTTTTCCACTGAGTTGTCACGGCTTGTCCTTGTCTTTAGGGGGCCCTGCGCCACTGGACATGCAATTACTGCAGCGTACCCGTGCTTTTCTCGACCGTTATCAGGTGCCTCTGTTCAGTGAGCATTTGAGTTATTGCTCCGATGAAGGCCACTTATACGATTTATTGCCCTTACCCTTTACGGACGAAGCCGTTTTGCATGTGGCCGCTCGAATCCGTCAGGTGCAGGAGGTGCTTGGGCGACGTATTGCGGTGGAGAATATCTCTTATTATGGCGCGCCTTTTCAGGCCTTGGCTGAAATTGATTTCTTAAAAGCGGTGATGAGCGAAGCCGATTGTGACTTGCTGCTTGATATCAATAATTTATATGTGAACTCCATCAACCATAGTTATGACGCAGCGGCTTATCTGGCGGCGCTTCCATCTGAGCGGGTGGTCTATATGCATGTGGCGGGTCACTATGACGAAGCTGCGGATTTGAAGATAGACACTCATGGTGCGCCTGTAAAAACCGATGTCTGGAGTTTACTGCAGCAGGCTTATCAGCGTTTTGGGGCTGTGCCGTCATTGCTGGAGCGGGACTTTAACTTTCCGCCTTTGTCGGAGTTATTGGGGGAGGTATCACAGATACGCCAGTTGCAACAGCAGGGGGGGGCGCCATGGATAAGGCCTTAGAGCAGCAGTTACTTTGTCTGGCGCATTATGTGCGCGACCCTACAGGCTCAACACCTCCACCTGGTATGGAGGCCCGGCGTCTGGCGATTTACCGCCGTTTGTTTTATGGCAACATCGAAGCCATGTTAGCCTCTGGCTTTCCGGTGCTTTCTGCCAGCCTTGGCTCTGACGACTGGCATCGGCTGGTGCAGGATTTTTATGCTGGTTACCGCAGTCAGACGCCCTTATTCACCGAACTTGCCTCTGAGTTTGCGTTCTATCTGGAGCAAGAGCTGGCTGGGCAAGGAGTAGCGGAGCGCTTAAAGCTGCCGCTGTGGCTGGCTGAGCTTGCGCATTATGAGCAGGTCGAGACTGTGTTGCTGCTCAGCAATGCTCAGCCCGTTGCAGTTCATCCATCGACTGAACTGCTGGATACTGTACTTGTGCTCTCTGAATTGGCCTGGCCTTTGGCGTATCAGTGGCCGGTCTGTGATATTGGTCCTGCTTATTTGTTAGAACATTTGTTAAAAGCGCATCTGCCAAAGCAACCTTTGCCAGAGCCAACCTTATTACTGGCGCAGCGCAAAGCCGACCAAAAGGTGCACTTCTCCCGCCTAGCTCCTCTGGCTTACACTTTGCTGGCTTCTGTGCAGCAACAGCAGTGGACAGGGCGACAGCATCTGGCCGCACTGGCAGAGAGCATGGGTGTCACGCTGGAAACGGTTTTACCTGCAGGCAAAGCGCTGCTGGAACAGCTACATCAGCAGGCAGTTATTTTGGGCTAGGCACTGAAGCATAAAAAAGGGCTGAAGATAATTTCAGCCCTTTTGCCACCTGCAGTACAGCATTAATTCAGTATCAACTGCGCTTACGCAGCAACGCGTCTACGCTTAACTGGCCTGAGCCTTTGAGCAGCAGGAAAAATAACCCCACCAGATAAATCAAAGGTAACTTGTAGTTGCCATAACCTTTATCACTGATGGAGTAGCCCATTGCCAGCTCTGACAAGGTGGACCATTCTGCTGGCCAGTGCACCGCAGCAGTCGCCACTATCGTCAGTACGATCAGCACGAGGCTGGCCAGACGGGTACCAAAACCAAGCAGTATCAAAATGGGTGCTATTAACTCCGCCCACATCGACAACTGCCAGTTCAGGTTAACCGGTAACAAATTAAACGGCAGCGGAAAATTCGACTGGATTTGAGTAAACCAGTTCTCGCCATTCCATTTCTCCAGACCTGCTTCAAAAAACTCCCAGGCCAGAAATAACCGTAGTGGAATATCAGCCAGCCAGAGCCCAACCGAATTCAGCGATGCAGACAGAGTTTTTACCAGAGAATTCACAGAGTCATTCATTACACCACTCCAACTTTTGCGGATTTACGGCTGCGTACCGCCAGTTTTGCCGTCAGCTTTAACACAATGGCCGACACCATGATGCTGAACGCAATCAAATACCAGGGGTGCATCGGAATACGTTTATAAAAGGACAGACAGAAAATGGCGGCTATCACCCAGGTACCGGTTGAGTGCAGCAGTTTCCAGGCGCTGAAACCCAGCAGACGGATCATCACAGGGAAAGAAGTGATCGTCAGCAGCAGAATAAACAGATAACCAACAGAACCAGGAATATTGGCTGTGGCGGTACGGCCATTCCAGAAGGTTTCAGGAAACATCTGAGCGTACATCAGGATCAGAATACCGTGCACCAGATGCGAAAACGCAAAGGACAAGCCGAGAAAGCGTCTTTCCCGAAGTAAGGCTTTGGTGCTCTGGTTTGGCAGCAGAATCACCAGCGAAGAGGCTAAAAAGGTCAGCAGGAACAATACAAAAGAAGTGCGGGCTGTGACACGAATAGCGCTGCGTAATGCATCCACTAATTCGGTATGCCACAGCATAGTACTGGTGGCAAACAGCAATACAGCTAAAGACAGCAGCGCAAATAAAGTCCAGCCACGCAGGCCGGACCCGGAGTTGGGATAAGTCATGGACAGGATCCTTCAGATTAAGCGCGCCGTGCGGGATGCAGTCGCTGCTTCGCTGTCCATTCTCTGTGAGTGCTGTATCCCCAATATGTCGGCGATCAGGCCTTTTGTATCTCTATGTATCCGGGCTTGTTACATTAGCGAGGTAATTCGACAGTGACACACAAGCCGCCTTCAGAGCGGTTATTTAAGCTCAAGCGTCCACCCAGTGCCTGACTGAGTTGCTGCGCTATAGCCAGCCCTAAACCTGTGCCACCTGTCTCTCTGTTACGTGAGCTTTCTACCCGATAAAAAGGCTGCAGCACGTGTTCCAGTTCGGCTTCAGGTATACCAGGCCCGTGATCCAGTACCTGCAGTTGGACGCCAGAACCTGTGTTTTGTACTTTTAATTCGGCACTGCCACCAAATTTCAGCGCGTTATCTGTCAGATTAGTCAGGATACGGCGTAGTGCATGAGGTCTGGTGTTGATCACTGCGGCTGTACTGCCATTAAGGCTGACGGCTTGACCGCTGTCCTGATAATCACAAACTAAACTGTCGAGAAAGGCATCCAGGTCGATACGGCATTCTGGCTCTGCAGCGCTGTCCATACTGCGGGCGTAGGCCACACCTTCCCTGACCAGATGCTGCATTTCGCTTAGATCATTCCATAATTTGTCTTTTTCCAACGAGCCATCCATTTGCTCCACCCGCAGTTTCATCCGGGTGATAGGGGTTTGCAAATCATGCGAAATTGCAGCTAGCAGTTGCATCCGCTCTTTCAGAAAAACAGCAATACGGTTTTGCAGTGTATTAAAAGCCCGGGCTGCGTAGACGACTTCGCTGGGGCCTTTTTCATCCAGATCCGGGCTGGGTGTATCGGGATCCAACTTGTCTACTGCCTGCGCCAGACGGGTCAGTGGACGAATGGCCATATGCACTGCCAGCCAGATACAGCCCAGTAACACCAGTAGTTGCAGGATCAGCACCACTGGCAGCCACTGAGCTATGGGTATGCCACCAGGTGTCACGTCAAGCGTTAGTAACTTGCCGTCACTTAAGGTCATATGCACCTGAAAATGAGGTCTTTTTCCTGGCATGGTCTGGAATACAGGTTCGAATCTTTTGGCAACGGTCTGCGCAATAGTCAGCGCAGCTGCAGGCGGTTGCTGCATATCCATGGGTTCGCCTGTGATGGGCTGGTCCAGCAGATAACGATAGTTACCTCGTGCCACTAAGGGCAACCAGCTGGCTCTTTCTTCAGCAGGTAATCTGTCCAGCAGTGCTACAGCTGTACTGACATCTGTAGATAAATTATTCAGCATCACGTTACGGCCTGTTTGGTAGCGCTCGTAAAACTGCGAGCTGAACGACAGGCCATAGGCCAGTACCAGACCCACTAATAAAATTAATGCCAGACGGGAGGCCAGACTTTGGGGTAAACGCAGCTTTATGGTCAGCGGCTTCATGATCAAGAATCCGGTTCAAGCAGTTGCAACGGCAAGGTAAACACATAACCTTCGTTGCGTACTGTTTTAATGCAAGCTGCTTCACGGGCATCATCACGCAGGCGCTGTCGCAAACGGCTGACCAGCAAATCGATCGAACGGTCGAAAATATCAGCTTCACGGCCTTGAGTCAGGTTCAGTAGTTGCTCACGGCTCAGCACCCGTTGTGGATGGTCCAGAAAGACCCGAAGCAATCTGTATTCGGCGCCACTTAAAGACACCACAGTGCCTGTCTCATCCAGCAAATGCCGGGCACTGGTGTCCAGTCGCCAGTCGCCAAAGCCTATTAAACGGCTGCTTTCAGTGATCTGCAGGTTGGGAGGTAACATTCGGGTGCGTCGCAGTACGGCATTGATTCGTGCCAGCAATTCACGGGCAGAAAAAGGTTTGGTCAGGTAATCGTCAGCGCCCATTTCCAGCCCGACTATGCGGTCGGTTTCGTCACTGCGAGCAGTGAGCAGCACTATAGGGATGGCTTTGTGTTTGCTGACCCGCAATTCACGGCATAAGCGCAGGCCATCGTCACCCGGCATCATAATATCCAGCACAATCAAATCGACCGTATTGGCTTCGAGGAAAGAGCGCATTTGCCGGCCATCGGCGGCCAGACTGACCCTCATGCCGTTTTTTGTCAGATAGTTGCCTACCAGCTCACGGATTTCTCTGTCGTCGTCGACAACCAGAATATGTTCAACCTGTTCCATGACTGCCCTTAGTGTCTGAGATACAGTGAGTTTATCTGAACGCTCATTAGTTCTCTAGGTCGTTCTCCGGCTTTACAGCGTTCAGCAGCCGAATTTACAAGTTCGGTGGAATGAACTATTGCTGATATTAAGTCTCTGTATAAAGACAGTTTTTTAAGGAGCTATAGTGAAATTTAACATCATTTTTATGCTGGGCACTTTATGTTTTGCCGGATCAGCTTTGGCAGCAACAGCACCTGTATATGGCCCGCAACTGCAAGGTTTTGATTATCCTTACCCTGTGCAGCACTTTAGTTTGAACAGCCAGCAACAACAGCTGGAGATGGCTTATCTGGATGTGCCAGCAACAAAACCCAACGGCAAAGTGGCGTTGCTGCTACATGGCAAAAACTTTTGCGCTGCCACCTGGCAAGGCAGTATTGAAGCCTTAACTGCAGCGGGTTACAGAGTGATAGCGCCGGACCAGATTGGTTTTTGTAAATCCAGCAAACCAAAGCAATACCAGTTTAGTTTTCAGCAACTGGCGGTCAATACCAAAGCTCTGCTGGACAAGCTCAATATTAAACAAGTGACAGTAATGGGCCATTCGATGGGCGGCATGCTGGCGACTCGTTTTGCCTTGTTATACCCAAACGAAACAGCACAGCTGGTGCTGGTGAATCCTATAGGTCTGGAAGACTGGAAAGCATTGGGAGTGCCCTATCGCACTGTGGATCAGTGGTATCAACGTGAGTTAAACACTTCTGCTGCTGGTATCAAACAGTATCAGTTGAGTACTTATTATGCCGGCAAGTGGCGGCCAGAGTTTGACCGCTGGGTGGAGATGCAGGCTGGTATGTACCAAGGTGAAGGCAAAGAGCAGGTGGCCTGGAATTCAGCCTTAACGGCAGAAATGATTTTTACCCAGCCGGTGTTGTACGAATTTGGCCAATTGAAAATGCCAGTGCTGCTGATGATTGGCGAGCTGGATAATACCGCTATCGCCAAAGATATAGCCCCAGCTGAACTTAAGCCCAAGCTCGGTAATTACGTCAAACTTGGCTCTGCTGCAGTGAAAGCTATACCCAATGCGTCTTTAGTCACTTTTGCGGATTTAGGCCATTCGCCGCATATTCAGGACCCGGAGCGTTTTCATCAGCAATTGATGAAGCAGCTACAAACTAAGTAGCTGCTGGTGTTTCTATTGGTTTAGCTTCGGTGGTTTTGCTGCTGCTATAAATAAAATACAGCGCTATACCCAAACATAAAATAGCGCCTAGCCGCTGCTCTGAAAGTGGCATGGCGCTGTTACCCAGCCAGCCAAAATGATCAATCAACATACTCATAGTCAATTGACCAAAAATCACCGCCACTGTGGCTATAGCTGTGCCTATACGTTGCACCGCGAGCACCATAATCACTATGTAAGGCACTCCCAGCAGCGCTCCCAGCAATTGCCATTTAGGCACGTCCAACAGCGTGACACTGTATTTAGGTTCAAAGAAAAAAATCAATAATGCTGTGATTAATGCGCCTAACGCAAAAGTTAAAAAAGCACATCGAAACACTCCCACCTGAGCACCTAAACGGCCATTAATAGCAGCCTGAATACTTAATACTGCACCGGCAATCACAGCCAGAATAATCATTAAAATCGTCATGGTTTTTTCCTTAACTGTTGGCCATTAATAGCAACGCAATCAGAATAAAACCCAAAGCGGTCAGACGTTTGGTATCCATTCTGCGGTGTGGCACACCAAACCAGCCATAATGATCAATGATCAGGCTTTTAAACACCTGACCGGCCAAAATGCCGACCATGGTCATAGCTATGCCAATAATTGGCGCTGCAAGCGTCAGAATAACCACATAAACAGGCCCTAATACGCCGCCGAGCAGTTGCCATGACGGCTGGCTGAAAAAAGATGGGCTGTTACGTGGGCTAAAAAACAGCATCAGCATAAAAGTGATGGCGGCACCCACGGCAAAAATACTGAAAGTAGCCCATAACTTACCCACCTCAAGCCCCAATGGCCCTAGTAAACCCGCTTCCACCGACAACCCCATTCCACCTGCTACCACCAGTAGCAATAACACTATCTGCATAACTATTCTCCACTGCTCCAGTGCTGATTTAAGCGGCGCAGCATATAGCAGTGAGTGATTGCGAAAAACGCTATAATCCAGAAATCACCTTTGCAGGATTTGCACAAATGAATGACTTAAATGCAATTAGTATCAGAAATCTGCTGTTTTTTATCAGCGTGTTTGATGCACAGAGTTTTTCAATAGTGGCGCGAAGGGAAGGAGTATCAGCTTCTATGGTGTCGCGTTCTGTGCAGCAATTAGAAGACGCACTGGGTCAACAATTGTTTTATCGCAATACCAGGGCTGTGATCCCAACAGAAGCGGGGCGGATTTTTGCGGACTATGCGCGCACCATGGCTGAGCAGTTAAGTGCAGCGCAAAAAGAGTTACAAGACAAAACACTGCAGCCAGCAGGTGTGGTGCGGGTCAATGCGCCGGTATTTTTTGGCCAAAAACATATAGCGCCCTGGTTAGCAGAATTAAACAACAGATACCCCAAGTTACAGATAGAGCTTAGTTTAACCGACGATTTTATTGACCCTCACCGTGAAGCGGCCGACCTGATTTTCCGTATTGGTGCTTTGGCGGATTCTTCTTTTCATGCGCGGGTTATCGGAAACCAGACCTATTATCTGGCGGCTTCTCCTGACTATATAAACAAACACGGCGAACCAAAAACACCAGCAGATCTTCCTCAGCATCAGGCTTTGGTGTATCGCGGATCTTCAGGGCCAAATCGATGGCTATTCAGGGAAAAACAAGGCAAAGAAAAACAAGCCAACTGGGTGCATTCACCAGTGAAGGCTATTTTAACCTCCAACAATGCCGACAGCTTATATACAGCGGCGCTGACAGGTATGGGGCTGGTGCTATTTCCCGACTGGCTGATTGGCGATAGCCTGAAACAAGGCAAGCTGATCCGAGTATTACCCGGCTATGAAGCGGCCATTAAAACGGAGCTGCAGTGTATAGCTGCTATTTACCCTCATGTTCGTCATCCACCGCTTAATGTACGTGTGCTGATTGATTATTTTATTGAAGTCTATGGCTCGCCGCTTTACTGGCAGTTGGAGTAACGGCACTTTTATTTAATGAAAATACCTCATAAGTCTATCCTGATTCAGATGTCTAATGCTGGTAATCATAACTTGGTAAACTAAGGCTCTTTAGTGCAGTCCTGTGTTGGGTCAGCCTGATGTTGTTTAGCCAGAAGAGAGGCCTTGAAATGAGAGCTATTTTATTCGCGTGTTTAACCCTTGTATTGTTTCTGTCGCCTGAGCTGCAAAGCCAGATTCATCCGACTGAGTTGAGTATTAAGCGCTCTGGTGCACAACAGGTTTATCTAGGTTCATCTGAATATTTTACCGGCTCTGTGGTGGTAGAACCCCTGTTCCAGGCCGCAAAGCAAACCAGCGCCAGTGGTACGAAAGTGACCTTTATGGCTGGAGCCCGCACTCATTGGCATAGTCTTCCTTTGGGTAAAACCTTGATCCTGACTGAAGGCCGTGGTCTGGTGCAGCAATGGGGGCAAGCCGTGCAGGAAATCCGGCCCGGTGATGTGGTGTCTATTCCACCCGGAGTAAAGCATTGGCACGGCGCTGTGGCGGACAGCTCTGCGACTCACTATGCCATTAAAGAGCATCTGGACAGTAAAGCGGCAGAGTGGTTGGCGCCGGTGACTGACTCAGAGTACAAGCGTAACGTTAATTTTTAGCTGGTTCTGAACATCGACGGGACAGTTCAGCAGGCTCTTTTGCCATTGTGGTCACTTTAATCGCAGCGCATTCACCAATAAATTAAACAATGGCGAGGAGTTTCTGCTTGGGTAATACAGGTAATAGCCATCGTAACTGATGGCCCAATCGTCTAATACGCTGACGAGTTGCCCATTCAGAATTTGCTCTTCTGCCATAGTGGAAGGTAGCCAGGCCAGTCCCAGACCGTGCACAGCACCTTTGACTAATAAGTGAGCATGACTAACGACCATAGCGGATTGAGGACGGTAGTTGACTGGATTGACCTGGTTTTTATCCGCATCCTGAAACTCCCAGGTCATAATATTTTCATGCCGGGGTAAACGCATCGTCAGGCAACGGTGACTGTTTAAATCTGCTGGTGAAGCAGGAGTTCCATTCTGCTGTAGATAGCCAGGTGAAGCCACCAGCATCATTGTCAGATTGGGCGTTACTTTCACCGCTATCATATCTTTGTCGACGTCTCCGCCAAGGCGAATACCAATATCGAAGCGGTCCTTGACGATATCAACCATGGCATAGTCTGTCGTGATTTCCAGCACTACTTCAGGGTGATCTGCGGCAAACTTAGCTAACTTATCCCACAACAGCGAATTCACCACATGCTCGCTGCTATTGATCCGAAGCACTCCACGCGGTGAGTCACGAAATTCATTTAACTTGCCAAGCTTCAGTTCTATGCCGCTGATCAAAGGTTCTATATCTTTGAGTAACCGCTCCCCAGCCTGGGTAGGTGACACACTGCGTGTGGTGCGATGCAGTAATTTAATGCCTACCCTGTTTTCTAATTGCCGGATAGTGTGGCTCAACGCGGATTGCGAAACGCCCATTTGTCCGGCTGCTTTAGTAAAGCTGCCTGTTTGCGCTACCACCACAAAAGCACGCAAGTCGTTCAGATTCTCAGACAATGGAAGCTCCTTTGGATGGTCAGGCTGATTGCCTGCTGATCCCTGATTTAATCAATAAAATAAGGCAGTACTGCCACGGATAACAAGAAAATAGCGTTGATTAAGAAGATTTACTCATAAATCTAATCAGTTTGTAGTGACTAATCAAAAGCTTTTTTCGCAGCTATAGTCTGGTGATGGGTTTGCCAGTCAGGCATTCGATATACGTAAGAGAGTGGTGTTAACTATGACAAAGATGAAGAGAAGCTTTTTATCTGCCTTTTTTATTGCTGCAAACTTAAGTGTATCTGCAGCTGCAACAGCGAAAGAAGATAGCTCAACTCAGTCTTTTGGCTTGGTCTATCAGGGGGCTTTGACTCAAAACCTTCAAGGGCAGGTTAATATTCATGCTGTGACTTATCAGCTGAATGGTCTGGATATTGCTGCCAATATCTATACGCCTGCTGGTTATGATCCCAGGAAAAAATACCCTGCCATTGTCATAGCTCACCCTAACGGTGGCGTGAAAGAACAAGTGGCAGGTTTGTATGCACAGCGTCTGGCCGGATTGGGTTATATCACCATAGCTGCCGATGCGGCCTATCAGGGGGCCAGCGGCGGCACACCACGTAATGTCGATAAGCCACAGTTCCGTATTGAAGATATTCACGGTATGGCAGATTTTATCAGTCAATTTCCCGGTGTTGATGTCACAGAACTGGGGTTGCTGGGCATTTGTGGTGGCGGTGGTTACTCCTTAAAAGCGGCCCAAACCGACAAAAGGTTTAAATCTGTGGCTACTTTAAGCATGTTTAACTCAGGTTTAGTGCGCCGCAACGGCTTTTTAGATTCACAGTTATCCACTATACAGCAGCGTTTAACAGAGGCTTCTCAAGCTCGCGCTCAGGAAGCTGCAGGCGGCGAAGTGTTGTATGTCGGAGATGCAAAGCTCACTGACGAGCAAATCGCTAAGTTGCCTTTTGAGCTTTATCGTGAAGGTTTTGAGTACTACGGAAAAACCCATGCCCATCCGAATTCAACCTTCAGATACACCCAAAGCAGTTTGCTGTATTTAATGAATTTTGACGCAGCCAGCACTATGGAATTGATCAACCAACCTTTGCTGATGATGGCTGGCAGCAAAGCCGACACCCTGAATATGAGTCAGGACGCTTTTGCTAAAGCAGTAAACGCCAAAGACAAAGAGTTGTTTCTGATTGAGGGGGCCACTCATATTCAAACCTATTGGATGCCAGACTATGTAGATCAGGTGGTGAATAAGCTCAGCGAGTTTTATCGGAAAACGCTCTGATGATCAGCACACAAAGAACAGGGTTCAATATGTTGAAGTTAAAAAAATTTATCTTGTTATCTATGCTAACCAGCTGGTCTGTCAGCGCTGCTGAAAGCACTGAAAAAACAGCGGCTGCAGCAGAGCGCCAAATCATCAGCCGTGCTGATACGTTTACCGTCAATCAAGGCCCTGCTGCACAATTTAGTGGCAATGTTAACTTTTCACGTTTCCCAGTGATGCCATCAACGGGTGATGTTGCTCCTGCTATTGTACGTTTTGAAGCTGGTGCACACAGCAACTGGCATAGTCACCCCCATGGTCAGTATCTGATTGTGATTGAAGGCGAAGGCCGAACCCAGCAATGGGGTGAGCCAGTGCAGGTGATCCGAACCGGCGATGTGGTCTGGTGCCCTCCTGATGTGAAGCATTGGCATGGTGCAGCTGAGCATTCGGCTATGGCTCATATTGCGATAAGTCCTGTGCCTGCGGACAACAAGGCCGTGAGCTGGTTAGAGCCGGTAGAGCTGGCAAAAGCTGAGCCGCCATCTGCTAAAGCAGCCACAGCCGTGGTATTAACTGAAAAACAACTGGCTATTTTGCCTATTGCCGCAGTCAATGCTATCGGTGATTTAGCCAACTTAAAGCCTGCGCTACAGCAAGGGTTGGCAGCAGGTTTAACTGTCAATGAAATCAAGGAAGTCTTGTCCCATCAGTATGCTTATGTTGGTTTTCCCCGCAGTTTAAATGGCTTAGCCAGCTTCAAAGCTTTGCTGGAAGAGCGGCAAAAAGCTGGTATCACTGACCCTATGGGTGCTGAAGCTACTGTATTGCCAAAAAACACAGATTATTACCAGTCAGGTACAGCAACTATGCAGTTGCTGACTCAGCAGTCGGCCAGCAGGCCCTTGTTTGACTTCGCCCCAGTGATGGACCATGCGCTGAAAGCCCATCTATTTGGCTATTTATTTAGCCGTGACAGCTTAAGCTATATAGACCGCGAGCTGGTGACCATTGCGACCCTGGCCGCTGTTGGCAATGTGAACAGCCAACTGCAATCGCATTACAAAGTGGCGATAAATATAGGGCTAAACCAGAGCCAGTTGTTTCGGGTGATTGAGGTATTAAAGCAACAAGTCAGCGCAGAGATGGCTGCTAATGCCACATCAGCACTGGAACAACTAGAGCTGAAGCAACCGGAGGCGAGCCAATGATGTTTTTGCGCACAACTAAGAATACAAAGTACAAAAAGTATCTGAATGCGAGTGGTCTGATGGCGGCTTTATTCAGTCTGTCGTTATCCGCAGCTGAACAGAAAACTTCTCCTATCACGCTGGAAGAACAAGGCAACTTTGCCGCAGGCGGCACTGTGGTGAAAAGCGATGGCGTTTTTGATGGTAAAAAGTTGTTTGATGCACAGGGGCAAACCCTGCATGGTGACCATGCCGCTGTGTCCTACCAAATTCCGGTGAAAGCCCGCCAATACCCTATGGTGTTTTTACATGGTGCTGGCCAATCGGCGCTCACCTGGGGCACCACACCTGATGGTCGGGAAGGTTTTCAGACGCGTTATTTACGTCAGGGTTATGGAGTGTATCTGGTGGATCAGCCGCGCCGGGGCCGTGCCGGTCAATCCACAGTGCCGGCAGAGTTAACGGCTGCGACCAATGATCAACTTTGGTTCAATATGTTCCGCTTGGGTCAGTGGCCCAGCTTGTTTAACAAAGTGCAGTTTTCTGAGGATCCGGCTGCGCTGGAGCAATTTTTCCGTCAGATGACGCCCAATACCGGCCCTTTTGACGAGCAATTGATCGGCGATGCGATGGCAGCAGTGTTTCAGCGTTCAGGGCCAGGTTTGCTGATCACCCACTCTCAGGGTGGCGGACCAGGCTGGTGGACAGCGATAAAAACAGAGCTGGTGCGTGGCATTGTGTCTTATGAACCTGGCAGTGGTTTTGTTTTTCCTGAAGGCGAAGTACCAGAGCCGATGCAAAGTGGAACCGGTGCTTTAGCGGCCACAGCCATTTCAATGCAAGACTTCAAAAAGCTGACCCGTATTCCAATCGTGATTTATTACGGCGACAACATTCCGACTGAACCCAGCGCCAACCCTGGCCAGGACAACTGGCGTGTCCGGTTAAAAATGGCGCAATTGTGGGTAGATAAAATCAATCAGCATGGCGGTAAAGCGAAAGTAGTGCATCTGCCTGCTGTTGGCATTTACGGCTATACCCATTTCCCATTTTCAGATTTAAACGGTGAGCAAGTGGCGTTACAGCTTGACCAATGGCTGGCTGAAAACAAACTGGATCGTATTAACTAAGGACTGTACCGATGAAAAAACTGATTTTAGTCAGTTGTTTGCTGCTGGCGGCTTCAGGGCCACTGCTGGCGGAAAGTACTGCACTTTTTGCCAAAGGTGAAAAAGCGGCTAATGTGCATCACACTGGCGATGTCTGGCTGAGTGAATTAGCGCAAGCGGATGACACCTTTAACTACAACATCAGCTACGCCATTTTTGCCGCCGGTGCCAAATTGAATTGGCATAGCCATCCTGGTGGGCAGATTTTATTAATCACCGAAGGTGTGGGCTACTATCAGGAAAGAGGCAAGCCAGTGCAACTGGCAAAAAAAGGTGATGTGATCAAATGCCCTGCCAACGCGGAGCACTGGCATGCATCAACGCCTGACAGCAGCTTTGCTTATATCGCCACCACCATGAACCATCCAAAAGGCCGGACATTGTGGCTGGAACCCGTGACGGACTCTTACTATCTGAGTATTAAAACCTCAGAACTAAACACAGCAGCTAAAGCACATCAGGAGTGAAACTATGAGCATCCACACTTCGTTTTATCGCCCTATCAGCTTTGTGATTTTAGCTGCACTGTTGCCACTGACTTTTATGCCTGAAGCTTCGGCGGCAGCCTCAGCACAACTCAATGTTGCGCAGAAGCCACTTCAGGCAGAAGAACAGGCCATTATTCAGCTGTCAAAGCAAAAGTGGCTTTGGATGGCTGATCGCAATATGGACGCCCTCGAAAGCTTATTTCACGCCAAAGCCCAGTTTGTGCATATGGGTGGAACCATGGACAGAGCGCAGGAATTAGCTGTGATAAAAAGCGGCGGTATTCACTATAAAAAAGCCGACATTCATGATGTATCCGTGAACCTGCTGGGCGATACCGCTATCGTGCTGAACAAAATCACGCTGCTGGCTGTCGTTGGTGGCAAAGAAGTCACCAATCCTTTTGTGGTGACAGAAGTGTATCTGAAACACAACAACCAATGGGCTTTGGCTACCTTGTCCTTTACCCGATTGCTTTCTCCTTAAGATCTTCAACTTCTCAAAAAAACACCCAGCCGCCTGAGTTGTTCAGGCGGGTAGGGCATAGCTACCGTAAATTTACGCTTTATCACCCGATAACCAGAGGAATAAGCCGATGATCGATAAAACACAACATGCTACAGAACAAAGCCTGATGCCAGGCAGGCGTAAGTTCCTTATAGCCGGAGCCGGTATTGCAGCTGCATCTTTGTTGCCTCTCGCGGCTGTCTCAGCGCAAAGTCAAACCAATGTGGCCAGTGGCCTGAAACCAGCCACAACTTCTGCCAAACGTTGGCTTGGTAAACTACAAGTCTCAGCGTTGGGCCTGGGTGTGCAGAACATGAGCCGCACCTATCAAACCACAGTGCCTTATCGGCCTGAAATGCTCCACGTGATCCGCGCCGCTTTTGAGCAGGGAGTGACTTTTTTTGATGCAGCCGAAGCTTATGGCCCACATGAAGTGGAACGTATTTTGGGCGAAGGCGTAGCGCCATTTCGTGACAAGGTGGTGATTGCCACTAAGTTTGGCTGGAATATCGATCAGGAAACAGGTCAGCGTCGCCCAGGACTGAACAGCAGGCCGGAGCATATTAAAAAGGTGGTTGAAGGCATGTTGAAACGTCTTCGTACCGACCGTATTGATTTGTTGTATCAGCACAGAGTTGACCCGGCAGTCCCGATTGAAGATGTGGCCGGAGCGGTCAAAGAGCTGATGGATCAGGGCAAAGTGTTGCATTGGGGTTTATCGGAAATGGGGCTGAATACCTTGCGACGCGCCCATAAAGAACTGCCAGTTAGTGCAGTGCAAAGTGAGTACTCCATGTTATGGCGTGGACCAGAGCAAGCGTTACTTCCTACCTGTGAAGAGCTGGGCATAGGTTTTGTGCCATGGAGTCCACTGGGCGTTCAGTTTTTAACGGGCTGGATTGATGCCAATACCCGCTTTGCCGCTGGTGATTTCAGGGGTACAGAAACCCGGTTTTCTGAAGAGAACCTGCAGCATAACGTCGCACTGGTGGAATTGATCAAACAATGGGCTGATCGTAAAAATGCTGCTCCGGCTCAAATCGCTTTAGCCTGGCTACTGGCGCAAAAATCCTGGATAGTGCCGATCCCCGGCACCACTCAACTTGGGCATATGCTGCAGAATCAGGGGGCTTTAAATGTTCAGTTTACAGCGGCAGAGCTGGCGGAATTAACACAATCTGTCAGCGCTATTCAAATCCGTGGTAAGCGTTTGCCAGATATGGTGCAGGCGTTCTCTGATGTTGAGGCTCCACCTAAAGGCACAAGCTATTAAGTCTGATCGAGCTGTTACAGAGCCTTTAGCTTTTTGCTAAAGGCTCTTTACGCAGAAAACTGGCCGCGATCAGCAAAGCTGCTATCAGAAAGACGCTGGCACCGGCAAAGGCTGTATCTAACTGCTGTACCAAAACCCTTTGGTTATTGACCTGCTCTGAACTCGCGGAAAACAAAGCGATCAGTATACTTAGTCCCAGACTACCGCCGAGTTGATGCGCCACATTCACCACACCTGAAGCTGCGCCGCTGTCTTCAGCCGTGATATCTGTCATTCCTGCCACAGTTAAAGGACCAAGCACTGTGCCATTGCCTATGCCAATTAAAATCATTGGTAAGGCAACGCCACTCCAGTAATGGCTTTGGGCTGATAACTGAGTTAAGCACAGCATGCCTGCAATGCTAAAAGACAGCGCCAGTACTATGGATTTCTGCATACCAAACTTCCGGTTTAAATAAGGCACTAACAAAGATGCCAGAAAAGTAGGGATGGTCACTGGCAAAAAGGCCATGCCGGTTTGAGCTGGGGTGAAGCCAATGACCCTTTGCAAAAACTGGGTTGAAAAGAAAAAGAAACCAACCATAGCACCCAAAAACAACATCCGGCTCAGGTAGGCACCCACTCTGATTTTATGGCTGAACAGCCGCAACGGCATAATAGGCTGATGGTAAAAGCGCTCGTGCCGGACAAATAAAACCAGCAGCACGACGGCAGACAAAAACGAAACTTGAGGGAGTATTGCGCCCCAGCCCAGCACTGAGCTTTCAATCACACTAAAGACCAAAGTCGACATACCTGCAGTGGAAAGCAAGGCTCCTTGCACATCAAATTTGCCTGATATGACTGGTGTTTCCTGTAGCCACCGCATGGAGGCGACAAAAAGTGCGATACCTACCGGCACATTAATAAAAAATCCAATTCGCCAATCGAGCCAGCCAGTGAGTATACCGCCAATCACTAATCCAAGGCTGGACCCAATGCCAGCTGCTGCCGCATAAAGAGACAAGGCTTTGTTACGTTCTGGTCCTTGCGGGAAATGTTGTGTCAGCAACGCCAGGGTAGAAGGTGCAAGTATGGCCGCCCCTATGCCCTGAAGGGCTCTGGCGACCACTAACGTCAGATAATCTGTTGAAAAAGCAATACTCAGCGAGGCCAGAGTAAATAACGCCAAACCTGTCATCAGCGTCTTTTTACGGCCCAGTAAATCGCCAACCCGTGCGCTTAACAGCAAAAAGCCACCAAAACATAACGTATAGATATTTTGCACCCAGGACAAAGTGGCCGCACTCAATTGCATACTTTGCTGTATGTCCGGCAGTGCCGTAATAACAATAGAAATATCCAATACAATCATCAGATAACTGACTAACACTATCGCCAAAACATGACGGGGATTTACGCTGGTATTTTGCATGAGTTTGCTCATCAGGTGCTTGGGTGGAACTATGAAGTGACTGGTGAGGCTATTTTACTAAATCAGCGGTTCATTAATTAGCGGGTAGGATCTGCAAGCGTTTATGAGGAAAACTGATTAATGCGCAGGTTTTATAGGCAACATGGGCTGGATCTTATAAGGTGGTTCACATCGACAGCGAAAGAGGAATGGTGACAGCGTGAGAGTTTATTTTTTTGTATTGGTTTTGCTTTGCAGCAGTTTGAGCTGTGTTTTTGCTGATGCCAACGAAAATGCCACTGCGAAAAACAACAAGGCCACGGCCGCTGCTCCTAAGGTAGTCATTGTCTATTTATCCAGAACCAACAACACAAAGACGGTCGCTGAGTTTATTCAGCAAGCCGTTGGAGGTGAGCTGGTCGCCATCGAACTACAAACCCCTTATCCTGAAAACTATCAGGACACAGTCGAACAAGTGCGTCAGGAAAATCAGGCAGGGTATTTGCCAGCGTTAAAAACAACGATAAAAAACATCACCAGTTACGATGTGATTTTCCTTGGTTTTCCTACCTGGGGCATGCAAATGCCGCCGCCGGTAAAAAGTTTTCTGGCAGAACATCAGTTAGGCGACACAACAGTGATCCCTTTTAATACCAATGCAGGTTATGGCATAGGGAGTGGCCTTAGTGATTTAACACGCTATTGCCTGGACTGCAGGGTATTGCCAGAGCTTCAGCTCAAAGGCGGTATTGAGCGGGACGGTGTGCTGTTTGTGATGGAAGGGGCTTATGCTGTATCCGTCAAAGAAAAAGTGCAGCACTGGTTGCGTACCCTCAGCGTAGACAACGAAAAGATAAAAGGCTTGTTGCAGCATCAATCGGCAAAAGAAGCAGCTCCTTGAGCTGATAGCTCAGCAGTTATGGCGTGCGATAACGTAATGCATCCACTAACAAAGAAAAGGCCGGAGTGGCCTGACGGCGGCTGGCGTAATACAAATGGTAACCCGGAAAAGTTGGGCACCAGTCCTGTAACACGCTGACCAGCTTACCGGCCTGAATATGCTCCAGCGCCATATCTTCCGGTAAATAGGCTAAACCAAAACCTGCCAGAGTCGCTGTCAGTATGGAGGAGCCATTGTTAAATAATAACTGTCCGTCCACTTTCACTTTGATGGCATGCCCTTCTTTTTCAAACTCCCAAATCATAATGTGACCATGAGTGGGAAAACGCAGATTGATGCAAGAGTGGTTAGCTAAATCACTCGGATGCACAGGGGCAGCCCGTGTCGCCAGATATTCAGGCGCAGCAGCTACCACCATATGCATATCCGGCGCTATGCGTACCGCTATCATGTCTTTGGCGACCTGATCGCCGAGCCTGACGCCCGCATCGTAATTTTGCGCCGCTATATCGGTCAGGCCATAGTCGATATTTATTTCTATTTTGATATCCGGGTAGTCCGGTAGAAATTCCTTCAATTTGGGCCAGAGCACAAAACTGGCTGCATGCTCTGCTGTGGTAATGCGGATGGTGCCGGCAGGCTTATCCCGAAATTCAGTTAAAGCAGCTAACTCAGAAGAAATCTCCTCAAAACGGGGCGCTATGCTTTGCAGCAAACGGTTTCCTGCTTCAGTGGGAGATACGCTGCGGGTGGTTCGGGTTAATAAACGTATACCCAGCCTGGCTTCCAGGGCTTTGATGGTATGACTTAGCGCTGACTGAGACACCCCCATCTGGGCTGCAGCTTTAGTAAAACTTTTTGCTTTGGCCACAGTAACAAAAGCCATTAAGTCGTTGAAGTTTTCCTGCATGATTAATGAATCTCCCTCATAAGTCCTTGCGGATTACACCCTCTAGTCCAGAGCATACTTCACTGCAACAATAGGCAACAGTTCAAAATAGGCTGAAAAAGCAATGTCATAGTTTTGGGCAGCAATACGGCAGGATCAGGCAAGCCGGAATAGCAGTAAGAACTTATCTTATGTAATGCCGCAGTTGGCGGCAGAAGCACAGATCCAGATTAAGCAGAGGTAAAGTGATGAAAACTATAGGGTACGCCGCATTAGCCGCAGATAAGCCACTGGCACCTTTTCATTTTGAGCGCAGAGCGCTACGCGATAACGATGTCGCGATGGAGATCCTGTTTTGTGGCGTTTGCCACTCTGATTTACATACAGCCCGGAATGACTGGGGCTGGACTCAATTTCCCGCTGTGCCTGGGCATGAAATTGTCGGGCGGGTGACAGCTGTGGGAGCAAAAACTACTCACTACAAAGTAGGTGATCATGTGGCTGTTGGTTGCCTGGTTGACAGCTGCAAGCAGTGTGATCAATGTCATCATGGCGAAGAGCAGTTCTGTCGTAACGGTTTTACCGGCACCTATAACTCAGCGGATCGTCATACCGGCGCTATGACTCTGGGAGGTTATGCCAAACATATAGTGGTTCGCGAAGACTTTGTACTGCGTATTCCCCAGGGGATGGATTTAGCCAAAGCCGCCCCTTTGTTATGTGCTGGCATTACAACCTATTCGCCGCTGCGTACCTGGAATGCCGGACCCGGCAGCAGAGTGGCTGTGATAGGTCTGGGCGGGTTAGGCCATATGGCGGTAAAACTGGCATCAGCTTTAGGCGCTGAGGTGACAGTGCTGAGTCGTACTGCTGACAAAAAGGCCGATGCACTGGCATTGGGCGCTGACAAGGTGCTGATTTCCTCTGACTTTGCCGCTATGGAACACGCCGCCAACAGCTTTGATTTAATCATCGATACAGTGCCGGTGAAACACGATCTGAACCCATATATACCGCTGCTGGATATTGATGGCACTTTAGTCATAGTGGGCCAGGTTGGACCTTTGGCTGAACCTAACACTGTGCCTATGGTATTGGGTCGCCGTCGTATTGCAGGTTCGTTAATTGGTGGCATAGCTCAAACTCAGGAAATGCTCGATTTCTGTGCCCGCAAAAACATTCTGCCAGACTGCGAAATGATTAGGATGGACCAGATTAACCATGCTTTTGAGCGGATGGAGCGCTCTGATGTGCGTTACCGTTTTGTGATTGATATGGCGTCCTTGCAGGACTAACAGCAACGCCGGATTGTTTAGCACAATCCGGCGCATCTTTGCCGCTGATTGTCCTGCTTTTTGTCTCTGACAGGGCTAATTCTGTTTTACTGCCAGCTTCACCCTGACTGGCCTGTATCTGGAGTTCGACTTTTGAATGGTCTGATTAAAATTGCGCTGCAAAAGCCACTGACTTTTATTGTACTGGCGATCCTGATTGCAGGTTTTGGCATTCTGGCGGCGTTGCGTATGCCAGTGGATATATTCCCTGCGATCCGTATCCCGGTAATAGCGGTAGCCTGGCAATACACAGGGCTAGCACCTGAAGAGGTCTCCAACCGTATTGTCACTCCGTATCAGCGTGCATTAACCACCACAGTCAGCGATATCGAGCATATTGAAGCCCAGGCTTTGCCGGGTATGGGCATTATCAAGATCTTTTTTCAGCCTAATGTAGATATCCGTACTGCCAATGCGCAGGTGACGGCTATTTCACAAACCATGTTACGGCAAATGCCGCCCGGCTCTAACCCGCCTTTTATTGTTAACTACGATGCCTCCACTGTGCCTATTCTGCAGCTGGCGATGTCGGGTGAGGGTTTAACTGAGCAGCAATTAAATGATTTGGGTATGTCGCAAATTCGTACTCAGTTGATTACTTTGCCAGGTGTTGCTATGCCTCTGCCTTCTGGTGGTAAGCAGCGGCAAATTCAGATTGATATCAACCCTGTGGCTTTGCAGTCTTATGGCCTGGCAGCCCGTGATGTGACAGCTGCTATAGCGGCGCAAAATCAGGTTAATCCGGCTGGAACTATGAAAATTGGCTCCAGTCAGTACAACGTCAAGTTAAATAATGCCGCTGAGAGTCTGGAGGATTTCAGTGCTATTCCGGTGAAAGTCGTCAATGGCGCCACTGTTTATATTCGTGATGTGGCTACAGTGCGGGATGGCAGTAGCCCACAGCAAAACGTGGTGCATGTCGAAAACAGCCGTTCAGTATTGTTAACAGTGCTGAAAAACGGTGCTGTCTCTACGCTGGATATAGTTGAAAGTGTCAAACAAGCTTTGCCCCGTATTACCGCGGGTTTACCGGACAGCCTGAAAGTATTGCCAGTCGGTGATCAGTCGGTGTTTGTCCGTGCTGCTATTGAAAATGTGATCCATGAAGCTGTGTTAGTGGCTGCTTTGATTTCGCTCTTGGTATTGCTGTTTTTAGGCTCATGGCGTTCTACTGTTATTATTGCCATGTCTATTCCGTTATCTATTCTGGCAGCTATCGCTGTGCTGAATGCTTTTGGTCAAACCCTGAATGCCATGACCTTAGGTGGTCTGGCTATAGCTATAGGTATTCTGGTGGATGGTTCCACCGTTATTATTGAAAATATCAACCGTCATCTGGAAGAAGGCAAAGCTGTACGACCAGCCATTATGCTGGGCGCCTCACAAATTGTGATGCCGTCTTTTGTTGCCTTGCTTTGTATTTGTATTGTGTTTGTGCCGATGTTTTTCCTGCCGGGTATTTCAGGTTTCTTATTTGTTCCTATGGCGCTGGCTGTGGTATTTGCGATGCTGGCTTCATTTTTGCTGTCTTTGACCGTGGTGCTGACCATGTCGATGTATTTATTAAAACCTCATCAGCAGGGCAGCAATCACGCCGCTCAATCCGGTTTTTTTGCTCCGCTGAAAAAACTACAGCAGGGTTTTGAAACCGGCTTTGAAAAGTTGCGCAGTGGTTACAGCACTAGCCTTGCGGCCTTAATGAGCAGCAGAAAAACTTTTGTCGCCAGTTTTATGACTCTGGTACTGCTGTCTTTTGTATTGTTGCCTTTTTTAGGCCGTAACTTTTTTCCTGATGTCGACTCTGGCCGTATGCTGCTGCATGTGCGGGTGCCACAAGGTGTAAAAATTGAAGAAACAGCGGCGCGTTTTGAACTGATAGGTCGGGCTGTGCGGGATTTAATTCCGGCGCACGAGCTGGATTCTATTATTAATAACGTCGGTTTGCCCGCTAGTATGATCAACGTGGTGTACAACAACTCTGGCACTATTGGCGCGCAGGACGGCGATATGATGATTAGCTTAAAGCCTGGTCACAGCCCGACACAGCAGCATATGCAAAAGCTAAGGGCTGAATTGCCTAAGTTATTTCCCGGCACCAGTTTTGCGTTTTTACCAGCAGATATCACCAGCCAAATTCTGAACTTTGGTGCACCTTCGCCTATAGATATTCAAATTACAGGCCGTAACCTGCAGGCCAACCGCGATTATGCTCAGTTGCTGTTACGGCGTATTCATGGGATACCTGGATTAGCCGATGCCCGTATTCAACAACCTGATGCAACGCCTCAGTTGAATATTGATATAGACCGTTCGCGCATCAGCCAGTATGGCCTGACGGCTTTGGATGTCACCGCCAGCTTAGGTGGTTCTCTGGCGGGTAGTTCGCAGTCAGCTCCGGTGTTTTTTATTCATCCAACCACAGGTGTGTCTTATCCTGTGGTGACACAAGTACCTGAGTATTTAATGTCCAGCATCAGTGAGCTGGAAAATGTGCCTGTATCAGGTGCCGGAGCTTCACAGCTGCATAATTTAGGTGGTGTGGCCAAAATCAGCCGCAGCACCACTTTGCCTGTGCTATCGCAATACAATATTCAGCCGATGATCAATATTTATGCCGCAACTTCAGGGCGGGATTTAGGCGCTGTAGCTGCAGATATTCAGGCTGCTATTGCAGAACTTACAGCCGATAAACCGGTCGGTGTGAATGTGACGTTGCGGGGCCAGTACCAGACCATGAATACCGCCTTTTCCGGTTTAGGTTATGGTTTATTGGGCGCTATAGTGCTGATTTACCTGCTGATTGTAGTGAACTTCCAAAGCTGGAAAGATCCGGTGGTGATTATTTCTGCCTTGCCTGCCGCTTTGGCCGGTATTGTCTGGATCTTGTTTGTTACAGGTACACCCTTATCTGTGCCTGCGCTGACAGGCGCCATTATGTGTATGGGCATGGCGACCGCCAACTCTATTCTGGTGGTTAGTTTTGCCCGTGAACGTCTGGCCGAAACCGGCAATGCGATACAAGCAGCGCTGGAGGCTGGTTATACCCGTTTCCGTCCTGTGATGATGACAGCCCTGGCGATGATTATTGGCATGATCCCTATGGCGCTGAGTCTTGGTGATGGTGCTGAGCAAAACGCGCCTTTAGGCCGTGCTGTGATAGGTGGCTTAGTTTTTGCCACCATAGCCACTTTATTGTTTGTTCCTGTTGTTTTTAGTCTGGCGCACCCTGATAAGCCCACTGAACCAGCTTTAGATCCGGAGTTAAATCTGTCCCATGCTTAATCAAAATACTCACAGCACTCAAAATATCGGCGGCACTCAAGTTGCTGCTCGCTCGACAAAACGTAGCATTGTGTTGGTCAGCCTGCTACTGGCTTTCACCGGAGCCGCAGTAGCTGCAGCAGGTATTATGCAGCGCCAAAGTGCCACTGAAGAACTGCAAGCCATAGCGGGACAATCTGCTATTCCAACTGTTTCTGTGGTGCATCCATCGGCTGCAGATGCGACTGCAAGTCTGGTGTTACCCGGCAATCTGGAGCCGTTAAACAGCGCTGCTATTTATGCTCAGACCAATGGTTATATTCAGCAGTGGTTGGTGGATATAGGCGACAAAGTAACGAAAGGTCAGTTGTTAGCTGTACTGGATGCGCCGGAGCTGGATCATCAGTTAGCTCAGGCCAAAGCAGATTACAGCACAGCGCTGGCGGAGCAAAATAATGCCCTGAGTATGGCAGAGCGTGCCACTAAACTGCTGAAACTCAATAGCGGTGCTATTTCAGCTGAAACTGTAGAACAGCGGGTACGGGATGCCGAAGCCAGAACAGCCTTTAGCAATGCCGCTTTGGCCAATGTACGACGACTTGAAGCACTCAAAGGTTTTACCCGTTTGACCGCACCTTTTGCTGGTGTAGTCACCAGCCGTTCAGCACAATTAGGCGCATTGGTGGTGGCAGGTGTCGCCAGTTCAACTCCGTTATTTACTATTGCCGATACAACACAAATGCGGGTTTTTGTGCGGGTGCCACAACATGATGCGCCGCAGATGGTCGCTGGCCAAAAAGCTGCTTTGCTATTGCCTGAATACGACAACAGGCCTTTTGAAGCTGTGGTGAGCCGAAGCGCTGGTGCTGTTGATCCTGTCTCAGGTTCAGTGCTGGTGGAATTGCAGGCTGATAATACAGAGGGCGCTTTATTACCCGGTGCTTATGCGCAGGTCAGTTTTACCTTGAGCAGCAACAGTAGTCGTGTGCATATTCCTGGTAGCGCTATTTTATATCGCGACCAGTCTCCTGCTGTGGCGACTGTAGATGCAACTAATACCGTCACTTTAAAAACAGTCACTATAGGCCGGGATCAGGGCTCGCAGGTGGAAATTGTCTCAGGCCTGAGTGTCGGTGATACCGTGATCAGCACACCACCAGATGCGATTCGTACCGGTGATCAGGTGAGGGTTATGGCGACAGCATCTTAATCTGCTTTGTTTCTTCAGCAGCGCTGCACTGATTGCCCGAAGCTGATTGTCCGAATAAGCACAGTGCTTTATGGTAATAGCAGAAGCAGATAAAAATAATGGATAAAAGATGTTGAATGCTGTTGCTAAACCTCTGGTTAAACTGGTCGAACGTTACCTGCCTGACCCTTATATTTTTGTGTTGTTATTGAGTTTGCTGGTGTTTGTCGCCGCCATAGTCTTTGAACAACAAAGCCCTTTGGCTGTGGCGCAGCAATGGGGCGACGGCTTTTGGGGCTTGCTGAGTTTTTCGATGCAAATGTTGTTGGTGCTGGTGACAGGTTTTATGTTGGCAAGCACCCCTTTAGTTAGCAAACTGCTGGACAGGCTGGCGATGCTAGCTAAAAGCGCAGGTCAGGCCATAGTGCTGGTGACGCTGGTGTCTTTAGCTGCGAGTTGGTTGAATTGGGGTTTTGGGTTAGTGGTTGGGGCTTTATTTGCTAAAGCTTTGGCGCGGCGTATCCAGGTTGATTACCCCTTACTGATCGCCAGTGCTTATTCAGGTTTTGTCATTTGGCATGGTGGCCTGTCGGGTTCAGTGCCTTTAACTATTGCCACGTCCGGTCATTTTGCCGAAGCTCAAATCGGCATTATTCCAACATCCGACACTATTTTTTCGTTATTTAATCTGGTGCTGGTGGCGGCTTTATTTGTCTCTGTGCCGCTGCTGAATTACCTGATGCGGCCTAAAGCTGAAGATTCAATCTATATAGACCCAGCTAAGTTAGCGCCTGAAACCTTGCCCGATTTAACCACCGAACGTCCTGCCGATAAGCTGGAAAACAGCTTTGTGATCACAGCTTTGATTACCTTGGCCGCCGGGGCTTATTTGCTGCAGTATTTTGCTAAAGCCGGTGGGCTGAATCTGAATATAGTGAACTTCTTATTTTTGTTTCTGGCGATTTTGCTGCATGGCACCCCAAGGCGTTTATTACATAGCCTGCAGCAGGCCATTCAGGGCGGGGCTGGCATTATTATTCAGTTTCCGTTTTATGCCGGCATTATGGCGGTGATGATGCAGTCGGGTTTAGCTCAGTCTTTATCGCAGTGGTTTGTTAGTTTTGCTACGGCAGAAAGTCTGGCGTTCTGGACCTTTTTGAGCGCTGGTTTAGTCAATATTTTTATTCCATCCGGTGGTGGTCAGTGGGCTGTGCAGGCTCCTGTGATGCTGCCTGCAGCTTTGGAATTAGGGGCTGAAGTCAATCGTATTGCCATGGCTGTGGCCTGGGGCGATGCCTGGACTAACTTAATTCAGCCGTTTTGGGCTTTGCCTGTTCTGGCGATAGCTGGCCTTAAAGCCAAAGATATCATGGGTTATTGTTTGCTGCAGTTGCTGGTGACAGGTGTCATTATTAGTCTGGTGTTAAGTTTTGTCTGAGTCAGCCTTTCACTGCAGACAGAAAGGACGCAATAGTAAAGCGCCCGGAACCTGGGTTCAGATCGTAGGCATAGTCAGGCTTGATATCGCCTGAGTGCAAGGATGAGCAGCGGTACAGTACCAGTCGGTTAAAACGGGCCGGTACAGTAGCAATAACTTCAAACAGTGCCGTGTCACCACAAATATAACCTCTAGGTGCACCGTGCTGCTGAAAATCAGCCTGCAGCGCTTGCTGATAGGAGTCCTGACGCTCTGGGGTAATGGCTTCATATCCTGTGCTGCGATGACGATAAAAACTGGTACCACCATGGTTTTCGCCACAAAGATAATAAATTGCTGCCAGTTCGTCAGGACAGGGCCTGTCAAAATGCGGAATAGATTGCATAGGCGACAATTCTGTCGCCGGGGTACAGACCATTGAAAAATAGCTGTTCACCTGCTGCAGTTGTGTTGGAGCTAAG
>Ga0180008_1000396_pt1 | contig 38894 bp, 38 predicted proteins | sample MM_PW_MetaG_FD_121121 | JGI IMG/M metagenome (GOLD analysis project Ga0180008, IMG submission 121121) | Groundwater microbial communities from the Aspo Hard Rock Laboratory (HRL) deep subsurface site, Sweden - MM_PW_MetaG | ecosystem: Environmental > Aquatic > Deep subsurface > Groundwater... | reverse complement strand
TGAAAAATGGGTTTACTACAATATACATCAAATGAAATGTTTTCTTCAACTGAATTAGTTAGAAAGAGTAAAAATATATTTGATAAACTAAATAAAAATGAGATTGAAAAAGCAATAATCCTAAGAGATGGAAAACCAGGAATTATACTTTTGGATTTTAATCAATATGAAAACATAATGAATGATTATTTAAAATTAAAAGATAAGAGTTTAAATCAATATGTTAAAAAAGATAATATTGAATCAATAAAACAAAATGATGAGCAAATAAATAGTGATGAATATCAACACGCTCTTGAAGAAATAGATAAACTTGAATTTTCTTTTGATTCAAATAGTGCTAAAGAAGATAAGATTGAACCACTAAAAGAGTTTTGGGATTAAAATGTTTGATGTAATAATAGTAGGCTCAGGAATAGCTGGATTAACAGCTGCATTAAATGCCTCAAAGAATAATGCAAAGGTTTTAGTAGTATCAAAAACTTATCCAACTCATTCACAAAGTGTACAAGCACAAGGTGGAATAAATGCAGTTTTATATGAAGATGATGATAGTGTTGCTTTACATATAGAAGATACCTATAAGGCCTCTCATAAGCTAGCTAATAAAGAGAATATCAACTTGATGTGTAAAGAAGCTGCTAATACTATTTATTGGCTTGATTCAATTGGTGTTCCTTTTAATAGAGATAATGATAATAAAATTGCTCAAAGAAAATTTGGTGGAACTAAAAAAATTAGAACTTGTTATTCAAGTGATTATACAGGCTTAAAAATTTTACATACATTATTTGATCAATGTATTAAAGAAAATATTGAATTTAAAAATGAACATTTAGTATTAAACTTAATTGTTGAAGATAATACATGTAAAGGAATTAGTGCATTAGATATACAAAGTGGAATAGTAAGTCAGATTTTAGCAAAAACTGTAATTATAGCAAGTGGTGGGTATGCAGGGATATATGCAAATCATACAACTAATTCTTATTCAAATACTGCTGATGGAATTGCTATTGCATATAATGCAGGATGTGAATTATCAAATATGGAATTTATACAGTTTCATCCAACTACACTTGAAAACTCAAATATATTAATTAGTGAAAGTGCTAGAGGTGAGGGTGGATATTTAGTAAATAAAGATGAAGAAAGATTTATTGATGAATTAAAGCCAAGAGATGAAGTAGCAAGGGCTATTTATGAGTATATCAACAAAGGACATAAAGTTTATCTTGATTTAAGACATCTAGGACTAGATAAAATAAAAGAAGTTATGCCTCAAGAAAGAACACTAGCTTTTGAGTTTTCAAACATAAAACTAGAATCAGAACTATTACCAATTACACCAGCTGCTCACTATAGTATGGGTGGGATTAAAACAGATATAAACTGTAAAACAAATATATTAAATCTTTATGCCTGTGGAGAGTGTGCCCAAAGCTTTATTCATGGTGCAAATAGATTAGGTGGAAACTCTTTATTAGAAATAGTTACATTTGGTAAAGTAGTTGGTATAAATGCAGCAAATGAAGCTAAAAATATAGATGATATTATTTTATCAAATAATAAACAATTTGATAAAGATAAAGCTTTAGTAAAAGATATTTATTCTTTACCAAATAAAGTAAATTTCTATGAAGAAAAAGAGAGCCTAGGAGATTTATTATTTGAAGATTTAGGTTTATTTAGAAGTGAAGAAAAAATGAATAGCTTATTAAATAAAATAGATGAAATAATTAATGATTTATCAAATATGGGAATAGGAGATAAATCAAAAGAGTTTAATAAAAATCTTGTAGAATTTCTTGAATTTAAGAATTCTTTACTTGTTTCAAAAATTGCAACACTTTGTGCAATAAACAGAAAAGAGAGTAGAGGAAGTCATTATAGAGTTGATTATCCAAATATTGAAAATGACTTTAAGAAATGCTCATTAATTTTTAAAAGCAATGATTCAATAAAAATTAGTTTTGAGGATTTAAAATGAAATTAAATATCAAAAGATTTAATAAAGAAAAGAATCCACAAAATGAAATTAGCAATTTTGAAGTTTCAAATGAAAATCTATTAAAAGCACTTTATGAGATTAAAACAAAAATGGATAATTCTTTAACATTTAGATGTGGATGTAAAAGTGGAGTATGTGGTTCATGTGCGGTAAGAGTAAATGGAGTTGAAAAATTAGCTTGTAAAACTACAATAAATGAAAATGACTTGATAGAGGCTATTAAAAACTCAAGAATAATAAAAGATTTAGTGGTTGATGTTTCACATGAAACATCATTAATAGAAAGAACTAAAAGTTATATTGAAGAAACTCAAGAGTATAACATTAGTCAAAAAGATATAAAAAATATCGATTTACAGAGTAATTGTATTCTTTGTAACTCATGTTATAGCTCTTGTCCCGTTTATGATGTAAATAAAGCCTTCCTAGGCCCTTTTGCCTTAACAAGAGCATTAAGATATATAAATGATAAGAAAACGCCCCACAGAGCAAATATAATCGATTCAATTCAATCAAATGGAATATGGGATTGTACATTATGTAGTGCATGCACAATGGTTTGTCCACAAAATATAGATCCAAAAGCTGATATTATGCAATTGCAAAATATATCAGTTCAAAATGGATATACAAATCCAAATACACAAACAATGGATTTTGGTATGGATTTTGGTATGGATTTTAATGATGATTTTGGTGGTTTTGGTGGTTTTAATCCCAATGGATTTTAGTTAGTAAAAATAGAGAGAAAACTCTCTCTATTTTAATAAGAATTATAAATTATCTTTTAAGTATAAGTAGTCAGACATTTTTGTCCACTCTCTTACTTTTTTCATATATGTATCTTGAGAATCTAAAGTCTCTTTTAATAAAGGGCTTTTTGCTCCCATTTCATTTCTAAGTTCTTGATTTGCTTTTTTCATTTCATCCATAATTGGCTTGGCAAAAGTTTTAACTTGAATATTTGGATACTCAGCTTTCATTTGTTGCCATGCATTAGCATTCATATCATAATTTTGAATATACATATCATAAGCACTTAATCTAATAGCCGCAAGCATAATCTCTTTTAAGTCAGCTGGTAATTTATCAAATTTCTTTGTATTGATAATAAACTGCATTTCAGATGCAGGTTCATGCCATCCTGTATAGTAAAATGGAGCAACTTTATGAAATCCCATACTAATATCCATTGATGGTCCAACCCATTCTAAAGCATCAATAGTTCCCATTTCTAATGAAGTATATAATTCACCAGGAGCAAGATTTGTAACTTGAACACCTAGTTTTGCCATAATTTCTCCAGCAAATCCTGGAATTCTCATTTTAAGACCTTTTAAATCATCAAGAGTATTAATCTCTTTTTTAAACCATCCTCCCATTTGAACACCAGTGCTTCCACCTGGAAATGATAAAACACCATGTGCATCATAAACTTTTTTCATAAGTTCCATTCCACCACCATGGTAGAACCATGAGTATTGCTCAGGAGCAGTTAAACCAAAAGGCATTGAAGTAAATGGTAAAGTGTTTATATCTTTACCTTTCCAATAATATGAAGCTGTGTGCCCCATATCATATTGTCCACCTTTAACCATATCAAGAATGCCTAAAGGTGCTTTATGTTTATTTGCCGAATCTACTTTAATTACAATTCTACCATTAGACATTTCATTTGCCATTTTAGCCATGTTGTTTGCAGCGTCAATAAGAGGAGTTGCAGTTTCTCCCCAAGTTGTAGCCATTGAAAATTTGTATACTTTTTCATTTGCGTGTAATGTAGATAAAAGTCCAACACAAAGAAAAGCAATAGAAAATTTTACCATTAGTTTTTTCATATATACTCCTAAATTAAAATAAAAAAATATTATATATTTAGGATCATATTAAAGGGCTTAATTAAGAATGCAATCTTTTAGTTTCTTTTTATTGTTCCATTTAAGTTTTTTTAATTCAGGTTCATCATAAAACTCTTTTGTATATCCAAAACACAAATAAGCTATAAATTTATACTCGTTCTTATCTATATCAAATATTTTGTTTATCTTTTTTGCTTTTAATATAGAAACCCATCCCATACCAATGTTTAACGCACGTGCAGTTAACCACATATTTAAAATAGCACAAACAACAGAGTATTCTCCTGTTCTTTTCATATATGTTTGTCCTAAAACAGCAGAAGTAGGTTTTTTATAATAAACAGCAATATTTATACTTGATTCTTTTATGCCTTCAAGTTTTAAAGAGTTATATAGGGGTTTATTTTTAAACTTTTCTTTGCTTTTATCATATGATTTTATAAAGTGGTTATAAACTAATTCACGTTTTTCTTTATCTACAATTATAAACTGCCAAGGCTGAGAATAGCCAACAGATGGCGCTTGAAGTGCTGATTTGAGAATAATATCAAGTTTTTTTCTTGATATCTTTTTGTTTATAAAGTTATTGCCTCTTATATCTCGTCTTGAAGCAATAATATTAGAAAGAGTATCTAAATCTTTTTTATTAAAATTCATTAGATAGAAAAATCATGTAGATCTTTGAATAAAAATGCTTCAACAATTTCATCAATACTTTTTTGTGTTGGAGCAACTAATGCAATAATACCTTCATCCATAAATGGCCAAACATACTCTAAATCATTTATTACAACAACTGCATCAATCCAAACTGTTATATCTTCACGTCTATCATAAAACTCAACACTTGAAACTCTACCTTCATCTAAAGTAATAAAAGCCCAAGCTTTGTTTTCTTCTATTGATGAGATAATACATTCATGTCTATTTTTTGAATCTACTGGTATTAATATTGTCATAATCATTCTCTTTTTATAATTTAAAAATTTTACTTAAGACTGATTTTACACTCTTTTTTCTTAAGAAAGATACTCTTTTTTATACCATAAAGAAAATATATAAAGTGAATATAAATGCTGCTTAAATTTATTTGATTTTGACAATTCATATATATGCAAAAGATAGCTATCATTAAACAAATTTGTAGCTTTATTTACTTCAAGAATAACATCAAGAATAGAATCTTTATACTCTTTATTTAACCATTCATTAAAGGGTGAATTAAAACCTTTTTTAGTTCTATTTATAATTTCATCTGGAATATATTTTGAAGCAATTTTTTTTAGTAGATATTTATTTGTATCACCAACTTTTATTTTTGATTCAATACTAAACATATAATTTACCAAATTAAAATCTAAAAATGGTGTTCGAACCTCTAAAGAATTACCCATAGATATTCTATCAACTTTTGATAAAAGAGATTCACCTAACCAGATTTTTAAATCAATATAACTCATCCAATCAACGGGATCTTGTTTTGCTGTTTCACTTTTAAATGTTGGAACTTTTTTGAATAATCTTTTTCTTTGAATATCTGTATAAATTTCACCAAAAGAGTTATAAAGATTTTGTTTTTTAACTATTCGTCTTAAATATTCACTCTCTTTAGTATTATTTTGTAGTGCTCCAATAATATCATTTAAAAAAATATTTTGTTCAGATGATAAACTTTTTTCAAACTCATAATATTTTAAAAACTTTGCATAATTATCATAACCTAAAAATATCTCGTCACTTCCTTCACCTGAAAGCACAGTTTTAATTCCACTTTGATGAATTCTTTTTGTTAAAATATTCAAAGGAATTGCAGCACTATCTCCATGTGGTTCTTCTAAAAACTCTAGTGTCTCTTCAAAATGATTAATATACTCTTTTTGATTTATCTCTATTGGATTATGATTTGAGCCTATATAATTTGCTGTAATTTGTGCATAAGAAAGTTCACAATAGTTTTTATGTTCATCGTAACCAACACTAAAGGTATTTATCTTTTTACCAGAAATTTTGCTATAAAGTGCAGAAAGCAAAGAACTATCAATTCCACCACTCAATAGTGAAGCAACTTCAACATCACTATTAAGTCTTAATTCAACACTATTAAATAAAAGCTCTTCAATATCATTTAAAGCTTGTTTTTCGTCCTTAATGGCTTTATAGGTGTTTATCTTATAATATCTCTTCTTTTGAAGTTCAGAGGTCTTATTTGGCTCATAAATCATATATGTAGCAGCTTCAAGTTTAAAAACATCTTGATAAAATGTATCTTCACCATAAGAAACGAAATACTGCATATATTTTGAGACTGCTACTTTATTCAAATTTGGTTTATAATCAAGTAGATTTAATATAGACTTGATTGATGAAGAGAATATAAACTTCTTATCTTTGAAATAGTAGAAAAATGGTTTTTTACCATATCTATCTCTAGCGCAAAAATATCTATCTTTTTTCATATCATAAAGACAAAAAGAGAACATTCCATTTAGTTTATTTAAAAAATCAAATTCATATTTTTGATAAAGCCTAATCAACACTTCACTATCACTTTGAGTTTTACACTCTAAATGTTCCACGTGAATCAATTCTTTATAATTATAAATTTCCCCATTAAAAACAAGTAATATATCATCAAATATCATTGGTTGATTTGCTTCTTCATTTAAATCAATAATTGCAAGTCTTGTGTGACCAAACTCTTTATCATTAATCTTTACAGCTTTTTGGAAATCTGGTCCTCGATTATTTAACAATTGTAATGATTTATCAAATTTACTTGATATAAAATTTGTACCTATTATTCCACACATGATAACCTACTTAATAAAATATCTTATAATTTCAATATAAAAATAAAGAAAAAATACAAATAATGCTGTTGAGATTAAAACACTAGCCGCAACATCAAAAGGCTTACAATTATATAATGCAGCTAAATTTACATTATTCACTGCAAGTGGAACCATTAGTTCCATTATTAAAATTGATGCAACATAAGAGTTTAAATTTGTAAAATTAAGCACTATAATTATCCCAACAACAGGTAATAAAATATGCTTTACAAAACTAATCTGCAAAGATGAATACCAAGGTATAGTTTTTATTTTTACACTATATAAATACATTCCAAAGATAATAAGCTGAATAACCATAGAAGTATAAGCACCCATTTCTAATGCTGTGTAAATATGCTTATTAATAGATATTTCTTCATAGTTTACAAAAAGTGCAAATAAAGCAAACCAAATTCCAGGTATTTTCAAAATAGAATAAATAGCTTCTTTTAAAGAAAATTGTTCTCTTGCGAAAAAATAAACAGAAAATATATAAATAAATAAAATATTTGCAATATTTATTATACTTGTATATGGTACAGATTCTATACCAAAAAGTGCAATTCCAAGAGGGATACCAAGATTTCCAGTATTTCCTACAAGTGCAACTGCTAGATAGATTGACTGATCTGTTCTATTTGTAAATATTCTTTTATTTAGCAATAACAATAAAAGCAAACAAAAAAGTACAATAACTAAATAAGCAATAGGTGAAGCTATAAATTCGTAATTTATAGGTGACTTTGTAAGCCCCCAAAATATAAGTATTGGTTGGAAAAAATATAAAGATATTAATACAAGTGTTTTTTCATCTATTTGATTTGTAAAGATTTTCTTAGCTGTAAAGCCTAATAAAATAAAGAAATAAACAGGTAAAACGGAAAATATAGCTTCGATTGTGAGTCCCTAATAAAATTTTATTAGATTTTAGCATTTAAGTAATAAATTTTGAGTGATTTCCATAAGTAGAATATTCTACTTATGGAATCATGATACCTTTTATCATAAAAAATATAGCAGCTGATAAAATAGCAGCAGCAGGAACTGTAATAATCCATGCTGCAACAATTTTTTTAACCGCATCTCTTTTTACATATTTAATACTTTTTGCATCTTTAACATCTTTTCTATCTTTTTTAACTAAATCTTCTCTATCATCGATTTTTTTATAAAGTTCAACAATTCTCATATAGTTAACTTTAGATTTATCAGTAATTGACTCTAATTTTTCTAACTCTTCATTCATTGATGAAAGCTCTTTTTTGTGCTTTTTAAATTTTTTTCTAGTTTCTTGAATAAATCTTTTTTCATTAGAATCTAAATACTCTCTTAAAAATCCAACACCAAAAACTCCACCAACTGCAATATGAGTTGAAGAAACAGGAAGACCTAATTGACTAGCAACAATAACTGTAAATGCAGCAGCCATTGCAATAGAATATGCTCTCATTTGATCAAGTTCAGTAATCTCAGAACCAACTGTTTTAATAAGTTTTGGCCCATATAACATAAGTCCAATTACAATACCAAAAGCACCAACAGCCATAACCCAAAAAGGTATACTAACATTTGAAGCAATTTCAACATTTACAATTGCATCATTAATAGCAGCCAATGGTCCAATTGCATTGGCAACATCATTAGCACCATGGGCAAAAGATAATAAAGCTGCTGCAAAAACTAAAGGAATGTTAAATAGCGTATTTACAGATACTCTATCATTTTCTAATTTTTCAGCTACTTTCATTATAATAGGTTTTATAAGAAAATAAATTACTACAGCAATTGCTAAACCAATTAGTGATGCTGTAAAGAAATCAAGTTTTATTATCTGTTTAATACCTTTTAAAATGATGTATGTACTAAAAACCCATGACATAATTGCAATTAAATAAGGAACGAACTTTTTAGATGCTCCTATTTTATCTTCTTTAAAAATTATTTGTTTTTTTATAAAAAATAGAAAACCAGCAGCAATAATTCCACCTAATAAAGGTGAAATAACCCATGAAGCAACAATTTTACCAACAGTATCCCAAGCAACTATAGAAAATCCAGCTGCTGCAATTCCTGAACCCATAACTCCACCTACAATTGAGTGTGTTGTAGAAACAGGAGCACCAATTGAAGTTGCAAAATTTAACCATAAAGCAGCTGATAATAAAGCAGCTGTCATAGCCCAGATAAATATTTCAGGGTTTTGTATCAATGCTGGATTAATAATTCCATCTTTGATTGTCTTAACAACGTCACCACCTGCGATAAAAGCGCCTAGTGATTCAAAAATAGCGGCAATAATAATTGCACCTGTTAATGTTAATGCTTTAGAACCAACTGCTGGTCCTACGTTATTTGCAACATCATTTGCACCTATATTCATAGCCATATAAGCACCAAAAACAGCACCAATAATTAAAAATGTATTGTTAGGAAGATTTCCATGAGATGTGTATGACCATAATAGAACAACTACCATAAAAAGTAGTGCTAAAGAGAGTTTTGCAAAACCGGGTAATGTTTTATCCCTTGCTTTGTCGAACCTGTTGATTGTTTTTATATCCAATGTGAGCCTTTTGTAACTATATTGTAGTTTTAAATTGCTAGGATTATAGTGGAATCTTCCTTATCAAAGCTTTAAATAAGCTTAAAATATTTATAGGCATACTCTATTAAATAAGTTTTATATCTATAAAATATAGAGAAAAAATTTTAGGGAAAATTTATAAGTTTTTTAGGAGAATTTTTAAATAAGTTTTATAAAGAATAAAAAAAGAGATTAATCTCTTTTTCTACTTCTATCACCTGATGGTCTAGAACCTCTATCACCACTTGGTCTGTCACCTCTTGGTGCTCTATCTCCTGAAGGTCTATCTCCTCTTGGAGCTCTATCACCTGATGGTCTATCACCTCTTGGTGCTCTGTCTCCGTATGGTTTGTCACCTCTTGGAGCTCTATCACCACTTGGTCTATCTCCTGATGGTCTAGGTGCTCTATCACCTCTAGGAGCTCTATCTCTATCGCCACCTCTTGAGTTTCTATCACCTGATGGTCTTCCTCCTCTAGAATCACCACCTCTTGATCCACCAAATCTTCCACCTCTACCACCTCTAGAATTTCTGTCACCAGATCTTCCTTCACTGTCATATCTGCTTGAATTTTCAATAAGTCTTTTAATATCAGATTCAGATTTACCAATGTTATTGTTACCTTGAACAAAAGTTGATGCTGAAATCATAGATGCTAATTTAAATGCAATTGTAGAGATATCAAACTCTTCTTTTAATTCTTCAACTAATGCTAATGCATAATCTTTAATTTCTTGTTCGCTAATATTATTTTTTAGCTCAGCAATTTTTTTAAGTTTAACAGAATCAATATCAGGAACAATTTTAGCTTCTAATTTTGTACCGATATTTTTTTCAATTTTTTGTAACATTCTAAATTCATGAGGAGTTACAATAGATACAGCAATACCTTCTTTTCCAGCACGTCCAGTTCTTCCGATTCTATGAACATAAGACTCAGAATCAAATGGTAAATGATAATTAAATACGTGAGATACATCATTAACATCAAGACCACGAGCTGCAACATCAGTTGCAATTAAAATTTCTAATTTAGAAGTTTTAAACGCTCTAATTGCTTCTTCTCTTTGTCTTTGCTCCATATCACCATGAAGACCTTTTGCCATAAATCCTTGAGATACCATAAATGTTGATAATCTATCAACTTCCTTTTTTGTGCGGCAAAAAATAATAGATTTACTTGGATTTTTATAATCATATAATCTAATAAGTGCATCATCTCTTTCTCTCTCGTCAACAACATAGAAAGTTTGAGTAATTTTTGAATTAGTTACATCACTTTTTGTTAAAGTGATAAATTCTGGATTATTTAAAATAGTTTTTGCTAAATTTTTGATAGCAACTGGCATAGTTGCTGAGAATAATAAAGTTTGTCTTTCTGATGGTAAAAAAGTAAAAATTTCTTTAATATCATCTAGGAATCCCATATCAAGCATTTCATCTGCTTCATCAAGAATTACATAATCAGGTTTAATATCAATTTTACCACCTCTTAAAAGATCTAAAAATCTTCCTGGAGTTGCTACAATAATACCTGCATTTTCGATTAATTTAATTTGTCTAGCATATGCTTGTCCACCATATACAGTTGCTGTATTAATTCCTAAGAATTTACCAAATCTGTATAATTCATCTGAAACTTGCATTGCAAGCTCTCTTGTAGGAACAATAACAACAGCCTCAACACCTTTGTTACCCTTCATATTGTTTAAAATTGGAAGTCCAAATGCAGCTGTTTTACCAGTTCCTGTATGTGCTTGACCAACGATATCTCTACCTGCTAATACAAACGGGATTGCTTGTTCTTGTATTGGACTTGGTTCTTTAAAACCAGCTTCATCTATTGCTTTTTGCAATAAGTCTTTTAAATTGAATTCATTAAAAGTCATTTTTTACCTTAGTATATAATTTATTAAAAAATACACACGGTTATATGTTAGATTTAATCTCCCCATAAATGTACAATTAAAACGCAATTTGAGTCTTGCAAGTAAGTCAGTTTAATGAAAATGAATCTTTGATTAATATATCAAAGTAAAATGGGTATATAAATGTGTATAATTTCGGGGATTATATCTAGTTTTAGATAAATTTAAGCTTTAAGAATAAAGAGCCTTGCTCTTTATTCCTATAAGTCTTCTAATTTTTTGTAGTTTTCTAAGTATTTTGTATCGTAGTTGTTTGAAATAAAGTCTTCATTTTCCATCATTTTTTGATGGAATGGAATAGTTGTTCTAATTCCTTCTACTTCAAACTCTGCTAGTGCTCTTTTCATAATGTTAATAGCTTTATTTCTGTCTCTTCCCCAAACAATCAGTTTACCAATCATTGAGTCATAATAAGGAGGTACAACATATCCTGCATATACATGAGAATCAACTCTTACATTTCTTCCACCTGGAACCATCCACTGAGTTACTTTACCTGGACTTGGTAAGAAAGAATTTGGATCTTCTGCTGTAATTCTACACTCTATTGCATGACCTCTAAATTTAATAGCTTCTTGAGGTGGAACTTTTTCACCTTCAGCAACTTTAATCATTAGTTCAACAATATCAATTCCTGATACCATTTCAGAAACCGGATGCTCAACTTGAAGTCTTGTATTCATTTCCATAAAATAGATGTTTTGTTTATCATCAGCTAAAAATTCAAAAGTTCCAGCACCTTCATACTTTAAGTATTTAGTAGCTTTTACAGCAACTTCATGAAGGCTAGCTCTTGTTTCATCATTTAATAAAATTGCAGGTGATTCTTCAATAACTTTTTGATGTCTTCTTTGTAAAGAACAATCTCGCTCCCCTATATGAATCGCATTACCATGAGAATCCCCAACAACTTGAACTTCAATATGTCTTGGATTATTAATAAATCTTTCAAGATACATAGTTCCATCACCAAATGCTGCTAATGCTTCACTTGATGCTGCCATAAATAATTGATCAAATTCAGACTCATCATGAATAAGTCTCATTCCTCTTCCACCACCACCAGCAGCAGCTTTTGCCATTATTGGATAACCAATTTCAAGAGCAACTTTTCTACCTTCAGTAACAGAATGAACAGAACCTTTAGAACCTGGAACTACAGGAACTCCAGCTTTTATCATCTCTTCTTTAGCTTTTGATTTATCAGCCATTTTTTCCATTACTTCAACAGAAGGACCAATAAATTTAATATTATGTAATCTACAAATCTCTACAAAATCTTGATTTTCAGATAAAAACCCATATCCTGGAAATATTGCATCACAACCTGTCATTTCAGCAGCTGTAATAATTGCTGGAATATTTAAGTATGATTCAGATGACTTAGCACCACCAATACAAACAGCTTCATCTGCATGTTTTAAATATGATGCATTTTTATCACCTGCACTATAAACAGCAACTGATTTCTTACCCATTTCTCTAATAGTTCTAATAGCACGCTGAACAATCTCGCCTCTATTAGCTATTAAGATTTTTTTAATTTCTGCCATAATTAACTCTTATAACTTTTCAACAACAAAAATTGGCATATCATACTCAACAGGAGAACCGTCTTTAACTAAAATTTCAATAATTTTACAATCAAATTCAGCTTCAACCTCATTCATAATTTTCATCGCTTCTAAAATACAAAGAGTTTGACCTTTTTTAACCGTTGCACCAACTTCAACAAATGATGGTGATTCAGGTGATGGAGATGAATAATAAGTACCTACCATTGGAGAAAGAATTTGATCTCCAGATTTTGTAGTACTTACAGCTTCTGAAACGTTAGCAACAGGTGCTGCACTAAGTGCAGGTGCAGTAGCTTGTGAAGCTTGAGCCATTGGAGCTGATGTTGTAACAGTTGTGATACCAGTTTCGAAACCTCTTTGCATAGAAATTTCAAATTCACCTTCTTTAACCTTTAATTTGTTAAGTTCGCTCTTATCAAATACTCTTATTAATTCTCTGATTTCTTTAAAATCCATACTTTGCCTTTTCTATTTAGTAAAATTTTTTCTCATAATAGCACATTTTTTCTGATAAATATATTTTTGTACAATTAATTAAGTATCATTTAAGTTTAAGCCAAAGAAGAAATAATATTTAATAAAAAATCTTTTGCTATAATTAAAAAAAGTTTAGGTTAGGTAAAAAATGTTAAATGATCAAAGTTTTATAAATATTGCAAAAGAGATAGCACTGGCTTCTAAATGTGTATCAAAACAAGTTGGAGCTGTAATTGTAAAAGATGGAAGAATTCTATCAACTGGATACAATGGAACTCCATCTGGTTACAAAAATTGTAGTGACCATTGGAATGGCGAATATACTAAAGAACACCATGATTGGTCAAAAACATATGAAATCCATGCCGAAATGAATGCAATTATTTGGGCAGCACGAAAAGGTATTTCTATTGAAGGTGCAACTATTTATGTAACTCTAGAACCTTGTAGTGAATGTTCAAAAAATGTAATTGCAAGTGGAATTGTACGAATAGTATATGATATAGCATATGAGCATACAAACTCTGAAATCATTTCTAAATTTATAAAAGACAATAATGTTCAAATTGAACAAATAAGTAAATAATTTTATTAATGGCAAAAAAAGATAACACTAAATTTTACGAAAAAGCTATCAAAAAACATGGAATAAGTGCACAAGGTGTACATTGGAATTCTGAATTTAGTCAATATAAAAGATTTGAAATACTTACAAGTTTTATAGAAAATAGTATCAAAGAAGCGTCTATTATAGATGCGGGATGTGGTTTTGGTGAGTATTATTCCTATTTATTTGATAATAACTTAAAACCAAAATCATATTTGGGAATTGATTGTGAAAAACAAATGATTGATTTAGCTTCAAAAAGATTTTTAAATACAAAATTTGAAATACAAGATATCCTAAAAAACTCACTTTATGAATCTGATTATTATATTTGTAGTGGAGCGATGAATATACTTGAACGTGATGAAGTATTTCTTTTTATAAAAAAATGTTTTATAGCTTCAAATAAAGCATTTATCTTTAATTTTTTAAAAAATGACTCTTTAACAAATATTAAATCATCTGAAATTATTGATTATTGCTTAACTCTATCTAAAAAAATACAGATAAAAGAAGATTATTTAAGCAATGATTTTTCTATCCATCTAAAAAAATAAAATTATCATATATATCTCATATTTAAAATATAGAATTACTATAATTAAAAATAAGGAATAGAAATGAAAATAGGTCTATTTATCCCATGTTTTATGAATGAATTGTATCCAAACGTTTGTAAAGCAACTTATAAAGTACTAAAGAATCAAGGTTTAGACATTGATTATCCACTTAGCCAAACATGCTGTGGACAGCCTATGGCAAATTCAGGTTGTTCAAAAGATGTTAAAAATTTAGCAATTAATTTTGTAAATACATTTAAAGATTATGATTATATAGTGGCTCCTAGTGGTTCATGTGTATCAATGGTAAAAGAACATTATGCTGAATTTTTTGATAATGATAAAGATTACAACAAAATAAAAGCATCTATTTATGAAGTATGTGAATTTTTACATGATGTAATCAAATTAGAAAATATTCAATTTGATATGTCTTTCCCTTATAAAGTAGGTCTTCATAACTCATGTCATGGACATAGAGTTCTAAAATTAGGAACTGCAAGTGAGCTTAATATTCCTTATAATTCTAAATTAGAAAATATCTTAAATAAAGTAAATGATATTGAACTTGTTGAATTAAAAAGAAAAGATGAGTGTTGTGGATTTGGTGGTACATTTTCTGTAGCAGAAGAAGATATTTCAGTTGCAATGGGGAAAGATAGAATAAAAGATCATTTGGATTCATCGGCACAAATTATGACAGGTGCTGACATGTCATGTTTGATGCATATGGATGGATTAATAAATAGAAACAACTATCCAATAAAAGTAATGCATATAGTTGAAATCCTAGCAGGAGTTAGACCATGAGTACAAATCATAACCATGCAGATAATGCAAAAGTTTTTGTAGCAAATGATGAGAGAATGCACTGGCACGACCAAGCTTTATGGTTTGTTAGAGAAAAAAGAGACAAAGCTAGTAAATCAATTCCTGAATGGGAAAACTTAAGAGAATTTGCAAGTCAAATTAAAACTCATACAATGGCAAATCTTGATAAATATTTATTAGAATTTGAAAAAAATGCCTCAGAAAAAGGTATAACTGTTCACTTTGCTATTGATGCAAAAGAGCACAATGAGATTGTTTATAAACTACTGAAAGAAAAAGAAGTAAAAAAATTAGTTAAATCAAAATCTATGCTAACAGAAGAGTGTCACTTAAATCCTTATTTAGAGCAAAGAGGAATTGAAGTTATTGACACAGACTTAGGGGAAAGAATAGTTCAATTAAGAAATGAAGCACCATCTCATATCGTTTTACCTGCAATTCACCTAAAAAAATCTGATGTTTCTGATACTTTTCATGAAAAATTAGGCACTGAAAAAGGAAATTATGATCCTACATATCTTACACGTGCTGCAAGAGCTGCACTTAGAGAAGATTTTTTAACTGCTGAGGCTGGATTAACAGGTGTTAATTTTGCAATCGCTCAAACAGGTGGAGTTGTTGTTTGTACAAATGAAGGAAATGCAGATATGGGAGCTAGTGTTCCAAAACTTCATATTGCTTCTATGGGTATTGAGAAAATTATTCCTAGGCTTGAAGACTTAAGTGTTTTTACAAGATTACTAGCACGTAGTGCAACAGGGCAACCAATTACTTCATATACATCACATTTTCATGCTCCAATTGAAGGTGGAGAGATGCATATTATCATAGTTGACAATAATAGATCTCAATTCTTAGCATCAGAAAAAAATAAAAAAGCACTAAATTGTATTAGATGTGGTGCATGTATGAATACATGTCCAGTTTATAGAAGAAGTGGTGGTCACTCTTATGAATATGTAATTCCAGGACCAATTGGTTCAATATTGGGGTCAAAAAAAGAGCCAGAAAAACATAATTCTTTACCATTTGCATGTACTTTGTGTGGTTCTTGTACAAATGTTTGCCCTGTGAAAATTGATTTAGACTCACAACTTTATAGTCTAAGACAAGATTTAGGTAAAGCAAATTTAATTGATTCTCGGAAAAAGATGGCGATGAAGGTAACCGCTTGGCTTATGGGAAAACCTGCATTATTTGATTTTGCAGGAAAGGTAGCTAGAAAGATAGTTCCAAAACTTCCAAATTCTATACTTTATAATAAATCAAATGTATGGGGAAGACAAAGAGACTTACCTAAAATGCCAGAAAAAAGTTTTAAAGAGATGTTTATAGCAGGAGAATTAGATGACTAGTAAAGAGCTAATATTAAAAAATATCAAAGATAACAATATTGTAAAAGAGGTAAAACTACCTTCTTATGAAAATTTTGGATTAAAGTTTGAAGACAAATTCCAAACTTTTTCAACTATGATTGAAAGTGTTGGTGGAAAAGCTTTATTAATAGATAAAAATGATTTAGATAAAACTATAAAAGAACTATATCCAGATGAAAAACAAATAGCTTCAAATGTTGAATTTTGCTCAGTTGGTAATTTTGATGCAAATTCGTGTGAAGATGTTCATGAATTAGGAGATATTGATTTAGCAGTTGTAAAAGGTAATTTTGCCGTAGCTGAAAATGGTGCTATTTGGATGAAAAATAAAGATAATAGACATAGAGCTTTATATTTTATTGCTCAAAATATCATCATAGTAATTGATGAAAAAGATATTTTAAATAATATGCATGAAGCCTATGAAAAAATAAGTTTTGATGAAAAGGGGTATGGAGTGTTTATTTCAGGCCCTTCAAAAACAGCTGATATTGAACAATCATTAGTAATAGGTGCTCATGGACCAAAATCAGGTTATGTAATTTTTACAAAATCTTGATATAATTGCTAAATAGGGGACGATAATGAAATATTTTTTACTATTTAGCATACTTTTTTTTAACTTGCTTTTTGCCAACTCTTCAAAAGATGTATTACTACTACACTCTTATCACAAAGGCTATGCTTGGACTGATGATATTTCAAAAGAGATAGAAAGAAATTTTAAAGATCATAAAGATATAGAACTAACAACTATATATATGGATACAAAAAGAATTGATAACTATTCATATTTAGCTGACCTCGCAAAACTTTATAAAAAACAGTTTGAAGGAAGAGTTTTTGATTTAATAATTGTTAGTGATAATACTGCTCTTGATTTTATGATTAAATACCATGAATTTTTATTTAAAGATGTTCCTGTTTTATTTTGTGGAATAAATAATTTTGATAAATCTTTATTAGATGAAAATAATATGAAAAAGTTTACTTCAGGAGTTGCTGAAGAAGTTGATTTAGAAAAGAATTTTGAACTTATTTCAAAACTTCACCCAAAATTGAAAGATCTTTTAATAATAAATGACACGTCAATAACTGGATATGCAATAAAAAGAGATTTAAATCCAATAATTGAAAAATATAAAGATAAATTTAAAATTGAATATACAGATAATTTAGAAATAGGTAATTTAAAGCAAAAAGTATCTGCACTTGATACAGAAAATAGTGTTATTCTATTTGTACTTTTATTTAAAGATACAACAGGTAAATACTTCACATATAAACAAAGTTTTGCCCAAGTTAAAGAAGTAAGTAGAGTTCCTATTTACGGTCTTTGGGATTTTTACTTAGATAATGGAATAGTAGGAGGCCTTTTAACATCTGCTATTGCGCAAGGTGATGCTGTATCAAAAATGGCATTAGAAGTTTTAAAAGGTAAAGATGTATCTAAAATTCCTATTCTTGAAAAATCCCCAAATGTATATATGTTTGATTATAAAGAATTAGAAAAGTTTAAAATTGATGTTTCAAAATATGTAAACAATCCAATTATAATAAATGAACCAGCTTCTATGTATAAAGAGCATACAAAATTCTTTATACTAGCAATTATAATAATACTTGTATTAAGCATAGTTGTAATTGTATTAAAAGCGAATATACAAAGAAGAGAAAAGGTCGAATTAGAGTTATCAAATAGATTGGAATTTGATAAAGTCTTACTAGATACAATTCCAAATCCCATTTATTATAAAAATATTGATGGTAAATTTTTAGGTTGTAATATAAGTTTTGCTTCCTTAGTAAGTAGTTCAAGAGATGAAATCATTGGAAAAACAGCTTTTGATTTCTTTCCTTATAATGTAGCTAGTAAAAATACTCAAATTGATCAAGAACTGTTAACTACATTTGCAACTAGTACTTCTGAATTTACATTTTATACATCATCAAATGAGATGAAACATATAATTTTAAATAAAGCTGTTTATAAAAATATTGATGGAACTGTTGGTGGAATTGTTTGTATTATGGATGATATAACTGAACGTGTTCAGCAAAAACAGTTTTTAATTCAACAAAGTAAATTAGCAGAAATGGGTGATATGATAGCTGCAATTGCTCACCAATGGAATGAACCATTAGTTGAATTATCAGCTCTTGTTCAAGATATTCAAACTTCATATTTATTAAATGAATTAAAAGAAATGGAAGTAAAAGATTTTGTAAATGATTCTATGGTTCAAATAAAATATATGTCAAAAACATTAAGTGATTTTAGAAACTTCTTAAAACCATCAACAAAAAAGAAACTGTTTTCAATATCAAAATCATTAAGTGAAATAAATGAGATTATAGGAAAACAAGTTTTTTATTCAAATATAGAAATGAGTTTTAATTATAAAAATGAAAATGAAGAATTACTTATTTATGGTTATGAAAATGAATTTAAACAAGTTTTATTAAACCTAATAAATAATGCAAAAAATAAAATTGTAGAAAAAAATATTGATTTTACAAAAAAGCCTAAAATTGATATTAATATAAAAAGAACATCAAATTTTAATACAATAGAAATTGTTGATGATGGTGGTAGAATCGACGATAAAATCATAAATTCTATTTTTGAACCATACTTTACAACAAAAGAAGATGGCACGGGAATTGGACTTTATATGGCAAAAGTAATAATTGAAGATAAAATGAGAGGAACGATAACAGCTAAGAATGATGGTAATAATGTTATCTTTACAATAAAACTTCCTCATAAAAAGGCATAAAATGAAAATTTTACTTTTAGAAGATAATAAAAAACTAAATGAAACCATAACAAAAAGATTAACGATGAAAGGTTATTCTGTATTATCAATTATTGATGGAGCCCAAGCTTATGAAAAAATCACAGATGGTTTTTCATGTTTCATTTTGGATATAAATGTACCTAACGTTGATGGAATCAAAATATTAAAAAAAATTAGAGAGTATTATCAAACACTTCCAGTAATCATAATAAGCGCAAGTGTTGAACTTGACGTGATTAAACAAGCTTATGATTTTGGATGTAATGACTTTTTAAAAAAACCATTTTTTATAGATGAATTAGAAATAAAAATAGAAAGATTCTGTAACATTCAAAATGATAAAATATATTTTGATGAGAATTGTTACTTTGATTTTAAATCATCAATAATTCAAATGAATGTCAAAGAAGTAAGATTAACTAAAAAAGAAAAACTTCTTATAAATTTATTTTTAACTAAAAAAAATCAAGTAATTTCATACGAATCAATCGAAAACTACGTATGGGAAGGGAACTTTGCTTCTTTAGAATCAATTAGAAGTTTAATAAGAAGAGTCAGAAAAATCATAGATAAAGATTATATTCAAACTGTTGTAGACACAGGATATATCTTTAAAACTACATAATATATTAATTAGAACAATTAACTGATAAAAAATAACCTCTATTTGAAGATGCTTTTATCGTAGAATTATCCATTTTTTTTCTTAATCTTCTAATTAAAGTTCGTATTGCATCAATTGATGCATATTCACCTTTCCAAACATAGTTTTGGATACTTTCATAACTAACCAATTTATTTTTATTCAATAAAAGTAAATTTACTAGTAGATTTTCTTTCTCTGTTAATATTTTTTTATCTTCATCAATAGTAATAAAACTTTCATTAAAATTAAAAAGACAATTATTATTAAAAAGAATTTCATTTTTGGGAATATTACAAAGTTTATCAACTTTGATTTCTAATTCATCTATAAAAAAAGGTTTTTTCAAATAATCATTACAGCCAAAATCATATGATTTTTTTATAATATCAAGTTCTACAGTTGATGAAATAATAATAACAGGTACATTATCATAATATTCTCTAATTTTTTTAAGAATATTTATACCATCAATATTAGGTACATGAATATCTAAAAGAAAACATGAAAACCCATTTGTAATATTATTAAAAGCCTCTTCTCCACATTCATAAGAAGAAACTTTATAGCCTTTTAATTCGAATTTTAACTTAATTGCTTCATTAAGTGTTTTATTATCTTCCAATAAAAATATTTTCATTTTTGCTCTTCTTTATTTTTGGGATTTTAATTAAAAATACTACATTTTCACCATCATTTTTAACTTCTATTTTTCCTGACATTTTATCTTCAACTATAATTTTTGCCATATATAGTCCAAATCCAGTACCATTTTCTTTTGTAGTAAAAAATGGATCAAACAATCGATCCATAATACTTCCTTCAATAGCACCTGCATTATCTATTACTTCAATAATATTGTAATTTTTATTTTCAGTAATTTTTATTATAATAATTCCACTAAAAGAAGATTTCTCATTGATTTTAACTATTTTATTTTTTGCGTTATTTATAACATTTAATAAAACTTGTTTTAATTCATTCTTATAACCATAAAGATAAATTTCATTATCTGGTTCATACTCAAAATTCACTTTGATATTAAAATAAAAAATCTGTTTTCCAACTATTTCGAAAATTTCTTTTATAGCTTTTTTAATTCCAAATTCCTCTTTTGAAACAGATGGCTTTAAAAAATTTCTAAAATCACTTAATGTTTCTGACATATACTGAATTTGAACCATTGAATCAGTTACAAAATTTGATACTTTATCCTTATCAATTACATTTGAGGAGTAAAAAAGTTGCATTTTTTGGATTTGAGCAGAAAGTTCTACTAATGGTTCATTCCATTGGTGTGCGATTGCAGCTATCATCTCACCCATTTCGGCAAACTTACTTTGTTGGATTAAAAGTTCTTTTTCTTTTATTCTTTCAGTAATATCTGTCATGATACAAACAATACCAGCAACAACACCTTTACAATCTAAACATACAGCTTTACTTAAGTTATAATATCTTACTTCTCCATCACTTTTTATGAAATGAACTTCATCTTCATATGGTTTTAAAGTTTTCATTATTTCTTTATCAATTAATTTATTTCTATCTGCAGCACTTTTAGGAAAGAATTCATAAGCAGACTTACCTATGATTTCTTTTTTACAAGTATTTGTAAGTTCAGAAAAACGACTATTACATCTTATAAAATCACCCTTAACATCTTTATAATATATGGGATTGGGTAAAGCATCCAATAATACATCCTCAAAATTTAATCTTTTATCCAAGTCATGATAATATTTTTTATTCATTTATATCCAAATTTCTATTTATAAAAATTGTATCATAATAGAAAAGATTATTTTACTTTTTTAAGTAAAATTGCTGTTCCCATTCCTCCACCGATACATAATGAAGCTAAACCATATGTAGAATTTTGTTTTAACATCTCATAAGTTAAGGAAACAATAATTCTATTTGCACTCGCGCCAACAGGATGACCCAATGCAATTCCACTTCCATTTACATTCATTTTTTCATTTAAAATTTCATCTGTTAAATTTACTTTTTCTTTCAATAATTCAAATACACCTAAAATTTGAGCTGCAAATGCTTCGTTTATTTCAATTACATCAATATCACTTATATCTACTCCTGTTTTATTTAATAATTTTTCAATAGCATAAGCAGGGCTTAATCCCATAACAGATGGTTCAATACCAACTTGAGCAATATCTACAATCTCAACTAATGGGTTTAAATTATATTTTTTAACGGCATCTTCTGAAGCAATTAATGTAAAACTTGCACCATCATTTATTCCAGATGCATTTCCAGCTGTAACTGTTCCATCTTTTTTGAAAACAGCTCTTAAATTACTTAATTTTTCTAAAGATGTATTTCTATTAATATATTCATCTTTATTAAACAGAATTTCTCCTTTTCTTGTTTTTACAACAATAGGAGTTATTTCATCTTCAAATTTTCCTGCATCATCTGCAGCAATCGCTTTTCTTTGAGAATCTAAAGCATATTCATCTTGCATTTGCCTAGTTATATTAAATTTTTCAGCAATATTTTCAGCAGTTATTCCCATATGGTAACCTTCAAAAGCATCAGTTAATGCATCACTAATAGAATCAATAAGCTTTCCATCACCAAGTCCCAAACCAGATCTAGCTTTTGAAGAAACTAAAAATGGTGCTCCTGACATACTTTCAACACCACCTGCTACAATAACATCACATTCACCTGATTTTATTTGTGCAACAGCATTCATAACAGCTTTCATACCAGAACCACATAACATATTCAATGAATAGGCAACCGTTGACTCTGGTAAACCTCCAAAAATTGATGCTTGTCTTCCTATTCCTTGTAAATGACCTGCACTTAGAATATTTCCAACGATTACTTCATCAACTATATTTTTATCAATATTTTTTGTTAAATCTTTTATTACTTGCCCAGCTAAATCACCAGGTTTCACATCTTTTAAAGTTCCTAAAAAACTTCCTATAGCACTTCTTTTTGCTTCTATAATATATACTTTCAATTTTTATCCTCACTATTTAATTTATTTTAAAGACACAATATAAGAAGCTTTTGTAGCTTCCTTAATTTGTGCTAATGTTGTATTACCCATCAATTCAGTAAGATGTAATTTTTTATCTATAAATTCAAAAACACCCATCTCAGTAATAATCATTTTTATTACATTTTTTCCCGTTAAAGGTAATGTACATTTTTTCAGTATTTTAGGCATTCCTTTATCTGTATGAAGCATTGAAATAATTACTTTTTTTACTCCGTTAACTAAATCCATAGATCCACCCATTCCTGGCACAAATTTCCCTGGAATATTCCAACTAGCAAGACTACCTTCTTGATCAACTTCTAATGCTCCAAGTACAGTAATATCAATATGTCCACCTCTGATAATTTCAAAAGATGTACATGAATCAAAGAAAACTCCACCTTCTCTTAATCTAACATTATTGCCACCTGCATCAATTTGATCTTTATCAATATTGTCTTCCGTTGCTTTATCCCAAAGACCAGCAAATCCATTTTCTGAATGCAAAATAATGTTAATATCTTTTGGAATATAATTAGCAACTTTTGTTGGAAGACCAATACCTAGATTTATAAAATCCCCATCTTTAAACTCTTTTGCTACTCTTTGAGCAATAATATCTTTTGCTTCCATTTTTAAGCCTTTACAATATGATTTATATATACAAATGGAGTATGAATGAAGTTAGGGTTAAGTTCACCATTCTCAACAATTTCTTCAACCTCTGCAATAGTAACTTTTGCAGCTCCTGCCATTGGAACATTAAAATTTCTTGTTGCTCCGTTATAAATTAAATTTCCTGATTTATCTGCTTTTTGTGCTTTTACTATTGCTAAATCAAGATGTATTGGTTTTTCTAAAATATAATCTTTCCCATCTATATGAATAACTTCTTTCCCTTCTTGAACTAATGTACCTAAACCTGTTCTTGTTAGAACTCCACCAAGTCCAGCAGCTGCAGATCTCAGTCTTTCAGCAAGTGTTCCTTGAGGAATTAATTCTAATTCAATAAGCCCTTCATTCACTTGTCTTTGAGTATCTTTGTTTGTACCTATATGCGTAGCCATAAGTTTCGATATTCTATTATCTGCAATTAATTTACCAATACCTTGACCATCTTTTACCGTATCAGAAGATACTAATGTTAAATTTTTAACATTTGTTTTTAGTATCTCATCTATAATATTATGAGCATTTCCACAACCTAAGAAACCTCCTATAGAGATAGTCATCCCATCTTTTAGGAATTTCCCAATTTCAGACATTTCTATTACTTTTCCCATATCTCTCTCCTTATTTTTATAAATGAATTACTTTACTCTGAAAGTATATGTATAAATAATGATAAAAAAATGGCAAATTCTTCTTAAAAGAAAGAATTTATGAAATAAGTAAATAAAGTATATAAATATTTAATAATAGAAAAAGAGTTGTTATTTATTGTGTTTTGTATTTAAAATAATTAATAAAGAGTTAAAGTTAAAATTATAAATTTATTGTTTTATAATTTTAACCTTTAGTTATAAGAATCTATAATAGTTATTGTTTTTTATTTTCTAAAATTTCAAAAACCTTATCAGGAATTTTAATTGCTTTATAATCTTTAACATAAACTAACACTACTTCAAAAGAGCAAATAAGTTCTTCATCTCTTAATATATTATGTTTTAAAATTACTGAACTATTTTTTCTTGTAAGAATCTGTGTTTTAACTTCTAATAAATCTCCAAGAAATGATGTTTGAACAAAATCACATATAATATTTCTAACTACAAAATGCTCATTATTCATTTTATCGTGAGAATTAAATCCTTGCTGAAAAAATATTTCAGATCTTGCTCTTTCACAGTACTTTATAAAATTTGCATGATAAACAATTCCTGCTGCATCTGTATCTTCATAGTAAATTCTAACTTTCATATTATTTCTTCTCCTCAATTACAGCAACAGTTAATCGAGAAATACAAATTAATTTATCTGTTTCTTTATCTCTAATTTTTATATCCCAAACTTGAGTAGATCTTCCAATATGAATTGCCGATGCAATACCAACAACTACTCCTTTGCTAATACCTCTTAGATGATTCGCATTTATATCTAGTCCAACCGCTGTATATCCAACTTTAGAAGCAATAATTCCTGCAATACTTCCCAATGTTTCAGCAAATAGAACAGAAGCTCCACCATGTAAAATACCATGAACTTGATGTGTTCTTGAATCAACTGGCATTTCGCCTTCTAAAGTATTATCATCTACTTTTGTGATTTTAATACCTAAAGTTTCAATCGCTGTATTCTTACATTTATCATTAAGTGATTCAATTGTAAAAGTTTTTTTCCAAATACTCATAGTAATTCTCCAAATAAAATGATTTAAATATTTTTATCTAGTTGGAACAGGTTTATCACCTGAATAATCATAGAAACCTTTTCCAGATTTTACTCCATACCATCCAGCTTCTACATATTTAACTAATAACGGACATGGACTATATTTTGGGTTTCCAAAGCCTTCATGTAAAACATTTAATATTGCAAGACATGTATCAAGTCCAACAAAATCTGCTAATTCTAAAGGTCCCATTGGATGTCCCATTCCAAGTTTCATAGAAGTATCAATAGATTTAATATCCCCAACACCTTCATATAAAGCATAAACTGCTTCATTTATCATTGGTAATAAGATACGATTTGCGATAAAGGCAGGAAAATCTTCTGCTGTTGCAATAGTTTTACCTAAAGATAGGGCAAATTGTTTTGTTGTTTCAAGCATTTCATCATTTGTTGCAATTCCTGGGATAATTTCTACTAATTTCATCACTGGAACTGGATTCATAAAATGTAATCCGATAAAATTATCAGGTCTGTCTGTTGCTGCTGCTAATTTAGTAATAGATAAACTAGAAGTATTTGTTGATAAAAGACAATCTTTTTTAATATGTTCTAAAATACCTTTGAATATTTTAACTTTTAAATCAAAATTTTCAGTTGCTGCTTCGATAATTAAATCTGCATTTTTAAGTGCTTTAGAATCAATATTTGTAGAAATATTCTCCAATGCTTTATCCATCTCTTCTTGAGAAATTTTTTCTTTTTGAACTTGTCTTTTTAGATTCTTTTCTATAGTTTCAAGAGCTTTTGTTAATGCTGTTTCTGCAATATCAATTAAAACTACTTTATATCCAGCTAAAGCACTCACATGAGCAATACCATTTCCCATTTGACCTGAACCAATGATTCCTACTTCTTTTATTTTCATTATCTCTCCTTTTAAAATTTTTATTATTTTTTATTATTTTTTAATAGCCAAACTTTTTCACATCCATTTGATTTTCTTTTTAAACCACTTGGAAGATTTTCATTTTTTTCAAGTAATACCAATGAATATATATCAAAATAATATTCTTTAACTTCAAGGCTATCCACACAAAAAGGTGGACCTTTCATTGTACTTTGATCATATTCATAAGTTAGCAGTAGTTGAGAAACTCTATTTGTGATATTTAATAAATGAGCAGAATATTTTTTTCTCATATCTTTGGGAAGTGCAACAAGAGCCGCTCTATCATAAATTAAATCAACCTTTCCCAAAAGAGTTTCAGATAAATTGAAAAAATCTCCTACAAATACTTCTATATTTTCATGTTTATAAATTATAAAGTCACTTGTTTTTAAAATTGTTGGTTCTATTTTTAATTCAACAAATAGACTTTTAACAGCCAATTCATTTAATTCAACACCAACAATTTTGTGGTTTCTATCTAATAACCATTTAATATCTAATGTTTTTCCACATAAAGGAATAAAGATTCTTTTTTGTTTTTCTAAAGATAACTCTGGAAAATATTTTATAAGCATAGGATTAACTTCATTCATATGAAAAGCTATTTCCTCTTTTTCCCATCTTTCATTCCAAAAATATTTATCCAAAGTATCAACCTTTTATTAAACTTTTTATAATTTATTTGTTAGAGCAGGTACAAATTGAAGTACATCTGCAACAATTAAAACATCAGCTATTTCACCAATTGGTGCATCTTTATCTGTATTTATAGCAACTATAAACTCAGATTTTTTCATACCTGCAAGATGTTGGATCGCTCCTGAAACTCCACAAGCTATATATAATTTTGGAGATACTGTTTGTCCAGTAGTTCCAACTTGATGACTATGGTCAACCCACTCATTATCTGCAACTGGACGACTAGCACCTAATTCTCCACCTAGTTTTGTAGCTAGTGCTTGAATAATAGGAATATTATCTTTTTTACCAACACCTCTACCAGCTGTTACGATAATATCTGCCTTTGTTAAATCTAAACCTTTTGCTTCAGCTTCTTCATAACTTACAAATTCTACATTTGAAGATCCTAAAGGAGTAATATTCTCAACACTTACAGAACCAATTGGTTCTTCTAAAGGTGAAAATGCACCGGCTTGAATAGTTATTACAGTTTTATTAGTTTTTGCTTTTAATTCTCTTCTTAATTTTGAGTTACAAGAAGGAACAATAAAAGAGCCATCTTTAAAATCAATTACTTCTGTAAATTGTGCAGCTTTTAAAGCAGTTGCAACTCTTGGAGCTAAATCCCAACCAAAAGAAGAGTGAATAAATACAATTACATCTGGATTTTCTTTTTCCACCACATCTAAAATCATTTGTTTATGTACGCTTGGGTTATATTCTCCAACATCATTTGCATTTGCTAAATATAGTTTTCCATCAAATTTTGGTAAATCAGATTCATAACCTGAGGCAACCATTACTTTTTCTGCCCCTAATTTATTTGCAAATCCAACTAAATCATAAGTTACATTTAATAACTTCTTTTCTTGATATTCACCAACTAATAATAATTTCATAATTACTTCCTTTTTTAAAGAACAGATGTCTTTTCTTTTAATATTCCGATTAATTTATCAACAAGTTCTGACACAGTACCTTCTAAAATTAGGCTTCCTCCACTTTTTTGTGGATGATAAAAATTAACTATTTCATAAGAACTATCAACTGAAAAAAGCTCAGTAGAAGGAATTGTAAGTAACTCTTTTTTCTTAGCTTTCATAATATTTGGCAAAGTAGGGTATCTTGGAGTATTTAATCCTAATTGACAAGTTAAAACAACTGGTGTTGCAACTTTAATTACAGATTTCAATCCACCTTCAAGTTCTCTTTTAACAGTAATTCCATCTTTATACTCAAAATCTGCAATTGTTGAAACACAAGACATATTTAATAATTCAGAAAGAATAATTCCAACTTGTCCTGAACCTCTATCTTGAGACTGCATACCTGTAAATACAATATCAAAACCTTTATCTTTAGCAAAGTCTGATATAAAATTTGCAATTTGAAAAGGCTCTTTTAAAGATGATTGCTCATCTTCAATATGAACAGCATCATCACAACCCATTGCTAATGCTTTTTTTAAAGCCTCTTTTACCCTTGCTGGTCCAACACTTAGAACTGTAATATCTACATTATTTAACTGCTCTTTTAATTGAACTGCTTGCTCAATTGCATACTCATCGTACTCATTTATACGATATGCTAAATCATTTTCATCAAACCAAGTTCCATTAGCATTTATTTTAAATTTTGATTCCATATCTGGAACTTGTTTAATACATACAAGTACTTTCATATTTTTATCCTTTTACGATTTTTTAAGTCTTTCAACAATTATTTCTGATAAATCTTTTACTACTAAGCTATCTTCACAATCAGCCATTTTTATTCCATCTTCAAACATTGTAAGACAGAATGGACAATTTGAAATCAAAGTAGGGGCACCTGTTTCTTGAGCCATATTAACCCTTGCAATATTTATCTTAGTTCCAAGATGTTCTTCTGCAAGAATTCTTCCTCCTCCAGCACCACAACAAGAAGTATTTTTTCTACTCTTATCCATTTCTATAATATTTGCACCCGCTGCATTTAAAAGAGATCTTGGTTGATCATCTATATCATTGTGTCTTACTAAATAACAAGAGTCATGATATGTACAATCAAATGCTTCTTCTTTCATAGGAATTCGATTCTCTTTTTCTAATCTATCAAGGAAAACAGTATAGTGTTCAACTTGTGTTTCAAAACCTAAATCCCTATAATCTTTGTTTAGTGTATTAAAACAGTGAGGACAGGTTGTTACAATTTTAAGAACATTATATTTTCCTAAATTCTCAATATTTTCTTTTGCTAATTCTTGATATAAATATTCATTTCCCATCTTACGAATAGGCTCTCCACAACATTTTTCTTCTTTTCCTAAAATACCAACTTTGATTCCTGAGGCATTACATATTTCAACAAAGTTCTTTGCAATTTTTTGATTTCTTGCATCAAAAGAGGCATAACATCCAACATAATAAAGAACATCAACAGGATTTTTAACTATTTCATAAGTATCACTCATGATAACTACATCAAGTCCTATTGCCCAGTCTCCTCTTGAAGCCATTGCTAATCCCATTGGGTTACCATTTACCTCAACATTATCCATAGCTTGCATAACCTCATCACCTGCAAACTCACCTTCCATAAGAACAAGATTTCTTCTAAAATCAATGATTTTATTTACATGTTCATTATTAGCAGGACAAATATCTTCACAAGCTCTACAAGTTGTACAAGACCAAATAGAGTCTCGTCCAATATCATCAATTAAATTTATATTTGGATCATTAAATGCAGCATTTCCAATTCTGTTTATTACACTCATTGGAGATAATGGTTTTCCTGTTGCATTAGCAGGACAAACATCTTGACACCGACTACAATTAATACAAGCATCTGCATCAAATATATCTTTCCAAGTAAAATCTGTTACTTTTGAAACACCAAAACTCTCTATAGTTTCATCTTCCATATTCAAAGTTACAAGTTTTCCTGTAGGTCCATTATCTTTAAATACATAATTAGCTGTTATTGTAAACATATGTCTTAATTTTGTAACAGGAATTACAATAAAAAAAGCTAAAACTATAAATAAGTGTACCCACCATATTATTTTATGAGAAAGAAGAAGAACACTATCACTAACTTGCGAAAGCATATTTGCGATAACCATACCAACTGGTGAAAAAATCATCCATTCAGGATTAGTTTTTAATTCAGTTGCAGCCATTCTTACACCTTCAATTAAAAATCCTGTAATAAGAATTGCAAATAAAAGAATATGAATAATAGTATCCTCTTTCGAAGTTACTAAACTTTTAGGTTTAAACACAAATCTTCTTATGAATAACCCACCTAACATAATAATTCCAACTAAACCTGCAATATCTAAAGAAAATGAATATACTTTATAAAAGTCACCTTTTAAAAATACATAATCAAAAAATAAATCTGTAATATCAGCTTGAACAAAAACTAAAAATGTCCCTATAAACAAAATAGTGAATGACCAAAAGAATATACTATGTGCAATGCCAGGACGACTTCTTCTTCTAACTTTAATCTGTCCTGCCATATTAGTTAGCATAAATTTAATTCTTTCAGCAAGATTATCTGTTCTATTTAAAGGTTTCCCTAATTGGTATACTTTATATCTTTTGTAAAAAAGATATACAACATATCCCATAGCTAAAAAAGTAAAGAAGTACATAAGTGCAATTGTTGTTAAACTATTTCCAACATTCCAATATATTTCTCTAGATATTTCCATAATATTCTCCACATAAATCTAAAATCAAATCTCTAATAGTCTAGGAGTAAAATATTTTTACTCCTAAAAAGATTTATTTAATCAGCATTTTTCCTATGATAACTCTTTGAATTTCACTAGTACCTTCATAAATCTCTGTAATTTTTGCATCTCTATACATTCTTTCCACTTCATATTCACAAATAAATCCATATCCACCGTGAACCTGAATAGCGTCTTTTGTCACAAAAGTAGCCGTTTCAGAAGCTGAAAGTTTTGCCATCGCTGATTCCATAATATATGGTTTATTGTTCTCTTTTAACCACACAGCTTTATATATCATCAGCTTACTTTGTTCAATTCTAACTTTCATTTCTGCTAGTTTCATAGATACTGCTTGGAAAGAAGAAAGAGGTTTACCAAATTGTTTTCTCTCTTGTGTATAATCTACTGATCTTTCAAATGCACCTTCAGCAATACCTAAAGCTTGTGCTCCAATACTGATTCTTCCAGCATTTAATGTTTCCATTGCTATTTTAAAACCATCACCTTCATTTCCTAACATATTCTCTTTAGGAACTACTACGCCATCAAGACCAAAAGCAGTTGTATAACTTCCTCTGATTCCCATTTTTACTTCATTTTTTATAACTTCAACACCAGAAGTTGATAAATCAACGATAAATGCAGATAGACCTTTATGACCTAATGTTTTATCTTTAGTAGCAATTACAATACCTGTGCCTTTATATGCACCATTTGTTATAAATATTTTAGAACCTGTTATTACATAACAATCATCTTTTTCAACATATTTAGTGTCAATATTAACAACATCACTTCCTGCATTTGGTTCTGTTTGTAAAAAACAACCAATTTTTTTTCCTGTTGCAAGATCTGGAAGAAATTTTTTCTTTTGTTCTTCAGTTCCATAAGACAAAATTGGGCCACAACATAAAGAAGTGTGAGCAGCAATTAAAACTCCTGATGAAGCACAAGCTTTTGATACTTCTTCAACTGTTAATATATAAGAGAAATAGTCCATTCCAGCTCCACCATACTCTTCTGGAATGTATGTACCCATAAATCCTAAATCGCTCATTTGAGAAACTAAAGATTGTGGAATTTCATGTTTTTCATCAATTTCAATTGCAATAGGTTTTATCTCATTATCAACAAAATCTTTAATACTATCTATCAAAACTTTGTGATCTTCACTTAATTCAAAATTCATAATTATTCTCCTTGATTCGTTTAATATAAGGCAGTATATTTAGAAAAAATGACAATTTAATGATATTGGAAACAAGAAAATAGAAATAAATTGAAAGTAATTAATAATCTAATAACAAATTATAAAAAGAATAAATAATTGATTTTATTTTAAGAGAAGTTTAGATAGCTAGCCCCTAAAATGGGGCTAGTTTTTTGTGTAATAAAAGTAATTAAGATTTAGAGGGCACTGAATTTTCATTATCTTCACCCATTAAAATACTACTTTCATCATGCTTACCTAATAGTTTTGGTCTTTCAAGTAAGAAATACAATATTAATCCAATAGCAACTGCATATAAAGTTGATTTAGGATCTGGCATAGATAAGGTAATTGCAACAATTCCAGCAACACCTCTTTCTGTAGAATTTTTAAGTTGTTCTACACCAACTAAAATGCAAATATATGCAGTAAGAATCAATGTAAGGGATAAAGCTATTGGTAATACTGGTTTAAAAAATGTCACTAAAGGCAACATAAATAAAGCTAACATTCCACTTATCCAAAAGGTTCCTCCACCACTGTAAATAGAGTCCATTGATTTTCTTCCCATTGCATAACGTTCTGCCAATGTAGCATGAGCAGCTGTCCATAAAGGTCCCGCAAGTCCAGGCCATGGTGCGAATAAAGAATGTAATGCATTTCTAAGAGCTGTAACTAAATGTACTCTATCAACATTTTCTTCAATTACTTCATCTGTACGAATATCATCAGCTCTTTTAACTAAAGTAAACCCAATTATAATATCTCCAAAAGCAATAACATAAGCAATAAGTGCTGTTGGAATTGCTAATAAAAATATATCCCAAGAAGGTAAACCTGTAGAAAATATCAAATAATTCCACATTAAAGAAAAATCAGGTTGTGTAATCCCAAATTTAATGTCAGGTAAACTATATTCACCAACACTCCATCCAACAATCATAGCTATAATCATCCCTGATACCAAACCAAAATTTGCTATTTGTTTTGCAAAAGCATTGTTTTTAATAACATTTTTAAATGATAATGAAAATAATACATATGCTGAAACTAAAGAACCTATAATAATCGAAATTGGAGTAACATCAATTCGACCACCAACTTTTAATTCACCCATTAATGCAGCAATTCCTGCCCCTATAATTACACCCGATTTTAATGAATTTGGTATTGAATCAACTAATTTAGATCCAAGTCTTGTAATTCCTAAGAATAGAAAAATTAATGTTACTTCAATCTGTAAAGCAAACATTGCTTTAATAGCCTCAGGACCTGGTTCAAAACCTTTTAAATAAAGCAATACTACAGGTATTGCTGGAGTAATCCAACCTGGAACTAATGGAACACCAAGTAGTGCTGGTAACAAATATCCAATCCCTGCAATAAAACAAAATGCCAATGCAGCTTCATATGGCATACCAAGATATTTTTCCAATAATGGAATCATTGCTAAACCAACAACAAACATAAAGAACCCCTGCATCATTTCAGGTAATTCCCAACGATAATGAACAAATGGAAGTCGTATTTTAAATGGACCTAATGGCCAATGAGGTTGTTCTGAACCTTCAGATCTCTTTTTAAACTGCATACGTGATCCTTTTTACCTTAATTTTTAAATTAATACTCATCTTTTCTCTCCTTATTAATTTAAAAAAGTATATTTATAAAAGATGACAATTTAATGATATTGAATTACTAAATAGATGAAATTTCAAAGGAATGTTAAACTACGGGAAAGCATTATTTCATGGGATTCAAAAGCTATAAAATTTAATATTTTATAGCTTTATAAAAGTATAAAAAAAGAAATAAAATTATGTTCTAGGAATAAAAACTTCACCTTCTCCATCAATTACAATTTCACCTTTCACACTACATACTGTTCGTAAGAAAACTCTTCTTCTTTCCAAATCAACATCTCTTACAATAACCTTTGCTGTAACTGTATCATTAATGTATACTGGCTTTAAAAATTTTAAAGTTTGAGATACCCAAACACAACCAATTCCAGGTAGCTTTGTCCCAAATAGTCCAGAAAAAAATGATGCTGAAATCATACCATGTGCAATTCTTTTTTGCCATCTTGAATTCTCGGCATATTCATCATTTACATGAACAGGATTATGATCACCTGACATTCCTGCAAATGTTTTAACATCAGCATCAGTTATTGTTTGTGAATAACTAGCTTCCATCCCTTCTTTAATATCTTCTATTGCTATACTATCAACTATTAATTTATTTGACATATTATTTCTCCTATGGTTTAAATTAAATTAGTATATTTTTATAAAATGACAATTTTATGGCAAGAAATAAAAAACTAAACAAATTTAATCTTATGGCTATATGCAACAAATTTTTTTATTAAATATGCAAAAAGTCCCTCAACAAAATACTTATTGTAAACAAGTCCTATTGCGTAATTACCACCTAAAGAAATTAAAACACCATTTGATTTTACAGTGAATTCTTCTGTATATTTGTATGATAATTCATTATGAATATAAGTTGATACATATGTACCAGATTGAATTGCAAGCTGAGCAGTTGGAGCTATATATTTATTATTTGATATTACTTCAGCTGCATCTCCAATTACAAAAATATCTTTTTCACCTTTTAATTGTAAATTATTATTTACAATATATTGATTTAATTTGTTAACTTCATAATTTTTATTTGATTTAATATTAACAGCTTTAATTCCACCTGTAAAAATAAAATAATCATAATCAACTATTGTTTCATCTGCTAAATAAATTTTATTTTCATCTACATCTTTTATAAATGAACCTAAATATATTTTTATATTTAACTCTTCTAATCTTTTCTTACAAGCATCAACCAATCTATCATCCATATTTGGTAAAACTGTTTTCATCCCATCTACAATAATAATATTTATTTCAAAACTATTATTCTGTATTTTTGAAAACTTATCTTTTATTAATGCTGCCATTTGTGCTGCAACTTCAACTCCTGAAAGACCTGCTCCTCCAATTACAATATTAAACTTATTAGAAACACCATTTTGATAAGCTTTTTTATTTATAAGAGAATTAAATGTTTCAAGCACTTTACTTGCACTTTGAATAGTTTTTATACCAATAGAGTATTTTTTTATATTTGGAACTTGAATAGGAAAATTAGTAAGAGAACCTGTAGCAATTATCAAATAGTCATAGGAATATTTCATACCATTTGATGATATAATTTCTTTTATATTTGAATCAAAAAATTCTACTTTTCCTTTATAAAACTTAATATTTTTGTTTAAACTATTAATATATTTATTTATATCAATGGTAACATCAGAGATATCATAAGTTGTTGATACAAATCCATAAGATTCAACTTGCATATAGTGATAATCATTTTTATCAAATAATAGAACTTCAATGTCTTTATGCTTAGAAAATTTCTTAACCGCATAAAGCCCAGCATAACTAGCGCCAATAATAATCACTTTTTTCATTTTGTACCTTAATAATGTAGTTTTTAAATTCTAATTAAAAATAATGATAAAAATATGTCAAGTATTAAATTAAATAAAAAAATATCATATCAATATCATTTCTTGCGGTTAGAATTTAGATATAACAAATCTAAGGAGAAACGAAATGTTAAAAACTACTACAAAACTACTTGTTACGACTGCTTTAATTGCAGGGATTACTACAGCTGCATCTGCTGCTGAAAAAGTTAAATGGAAATTAGCTACTACTTGGGGTTCAACATTAACTCCATTTATTGATGCTCCAACAAATATGTCAAAGCTTGTTGAAGAGATGTCAGATGGTAAATTTACAATCAGAGTTGATGCTGCAAATAAACATAAAGCTGCACTTGGTATTTTAGATATGGTTAAAGGTGGTCAATATGATATGGGTCACTCAGCATCATACTACTGGAAAGGTAAAGATATTGATACTCTACCTTTTACAACTATGCCATTTGGTATGACTACTCCTGAGCAATATGCATGGTTCTACTATGGTGGTGGAATGGAATTAATGAAAAAAGCTTATGCTAAACATGGTGTTTTATCATTCCCAGGTGGAAACACTGGAAATCAAATGGGTGGATGGTTTAGAAAAGAAATCAACACTGTTGCTGATTTACAAGGTCTAAAAATGAGAATTCCAGGATTTGCTGGAGAAGTTATGGCTAAATTAGGATTAACAGTTACAAATATAGCTCCAGGTGAATTATATACTTCACTTGAAAGAGGAACTATCGATGCTTTAGAATGGGTAGGACCAGGAATGGACGTAAGTATGGGATTCCATAAAATTGCACCTTTTTATTACACAGGTTGGCATGAACCAGCAACTGAGTTACAATTTATGGTAAATGAAAAATCATTTAATAAATTACCAAAAGATTACCAACAAATTTTATTAACTGCTATGAGAGTAAGTGCATATGACATGTATATTCAAAACTACCATATGAGTTCTGAAGCTTGGGCAACAATGTTAACTGAGTTCCCAAATATCAAAGTTAAAACTTTCCCAAAAGATGTTATGGATGCTATGAAAAAAGCTAATACAGAATTATTAGAAGAGGTTAAAAAAGAATCTCCAATCGTAAAAGAAGTATTAGAATCTCAAGAAGCTTACCAAAAGAAATCAAGAGAGTGGACAAAAATGTCTGACTTCTTATACTTAAAAGACAATTTATAAAAAATACTAACTCTCTTTAAATAGAGAGTTAGCTTCTAAAAATAAAATAGATATAATAAGTTTAATAAATGTACAAACTACTTATATTTATTTAACTTATCTATGATTTCAAAAGGATTATTATGCTGTTAAAGCTAGAACGTGGTTTTGATAAATTTGCTGATGCAATTGGTAATTTTACTGCGATTGTGATAGTACTTATGATATTAAATGTAACTTATGATGTAATCATGAGATACTTTTTTAATACAGGTAGTATTGCAATGCAAGAAATGGAGTGGCACTTGTTTTCTGTGGTTATTCTACTAGGAATTTCTTACACACTAAAAGAAGATGGTCACGTAAGAGTTGACTTAATATATGATAGATTAACAAATAAGAAAAAAGCAAAAATAAATATGGTGGGTGTTGTTTTCTTTATTCTTCCAGTTGCTCTTTTAATTGGAATTGAATCAATTCCTTATGTTCTTGAGTCTTTTGCTTCAAATGAGCAAAGTGGTGATCCAGGTGGTCTTCCATATAGATGGATTGTAAAATCAATGATTCCTTTATCATTTTTCCTACTAATAATCACAGCTATTGGCTTTTTTATTAAAAATCTAAATGTATATAAAGGTTTACACGAATTAGATGAGTACAATCTAAAAGGTGAAATTGAGAACTTAAAAAATGAGTTAAATCAACACAAACATCATGTTGTTGATATTGATGGAAAAGGGGACGACAAATGATTGGTATAGTAATGTTCTTTGCTTCATTAGTAATGCTACTTTATGGTTTTCCCGTAGCATTTACTTTTGCAGCTGTATCTTTATTGTTTGGTGTTCTAGCAGGAATCATTGAAGTTGGTTTTGAAGATGGTGTAATGGATGGCTTAATTGAAGGGATAGATGAAGGTTTATCTATGTTTGACTTTATGCCATATAGAATTATGTCAATAATGCAAAATACTATTTTAATGGCCATACCTATGTTTATTTTTATGGGTATTATTTTACAAAAAACAGGGCTTGCAGAAAAACTTTTAGAATCAATGGGATTCTTATTTGGTGAAATTAGAGGAGGAGTTGCAATTTCAACTGTTCTTGTTGGAACATTATTAGCAGCTTCAACTGGAGTTGTTGGTGCATCTGTTGTTGCAATGGGTGTTATTTCACTTCCTGTTATGATGAAATACAAATACAATACCCCATTAGCATGTGGAACTATTTGTGCCTCTGGGACACTTGGACAAATTATTCCTCCTTCTATTGTATTAATTATTTTAGGAGATGTATTTCAAGTTCCTGTTGGTGATCTATTCCAGGCTGCTGTTTGGCCAGGTCTTGCGTTAGTTGGTGCTTATATTCTATTTATATTAGTTGTTTCATACTTCAAAAAAGATATGGCACCTGCAATTCCAAAAGATCCATCACGTGGTTCAAAAATGAAACAAGTAATTGCAGCTTTAATTGCGATTATTCCTTCATTAACGTTAATATTAATGGTTTTAGGTTCAATTTTTGCAGGTGTAGCAACACCAACTGAATCAGCGGCAATTGGTTGTTTAGGAGCTGTTTTATTAGCAGTTGTTTATAAATCATTTACAATTGATATGGTAAAAGAAGCAGCTTTTGAATCAGTAAAAATTACATCAATGGTATTTGGTATTTTAATTGGTGCAACAGCATTCTCTATGGTATTTACTTATACTGGGGGAGATGAAATTGTTGAACATTTTATGATGAATTTACCTGGTGATGAGAAATTTGCATTTATTTTATTTACAATGTTAGCAATATTTATTTTAGGATTCTTTATTGATTTCGTTGAAATTTCATATATAATAGTTCCTATTCTTGCTCCAATTGCAATGAATTTAGATATAAATCCTGTTTGGTTTGCAATATTAATTGCAATGAATTTACAAACATCATTTTTAACACCACCCTTTGGATTTGCCCTTTTCTATCTAAAAGGAGTAGTTCCAGCAAGTGTTAGAACAATTGAAATTTATAAAGGTGTTCTACCATTTATACTTATTCAAATAGCAGTTTTATTACTACTAGTATTTTATCCAGAGCTTTTTGGAATTGCTGCTAGTAATTAAAACAAAAAGTAAAAGGCTTTTGCCTTTTACTTTAAATTTCATTAAGAAGTAAAAATGCGAAATAAAAACTTTTTAAAACTTATCTCAAATATTGTCTTTAAAATA
>Ga0180008_1000395_pt1 | contig 39119 bp, 34 predicted proteins | sample MM_PW_MetaG_FD_121121 | JGI IMG/M metagenome (GOLD analysis project Ga0180008, IMG submission 121121) | Groundwater microbial communities from the Aspo Hard Rock Laboratory (HRL) deep subsurface site, Sweden - MM_PW_MetaG | ecosystem: Environmental > Aquatic > Deep subsurface > Groundwater... | reverse complement strand
TTGATTAGCATTGGGATCGAACGAATCTCCTATACGTATTTCTGCTTCTGTTCTTCTTGGCATACAATCACCTTCTTCTATAGAAACGTGTACATTATAAATTATTACTATCCACTTTTCCACTGAACCTTTTACCCGACAAGGTTTTTTTGAAAGACTTTCCTGACAAAGTTCACTAATCCTTAAACACAAGCAAAACGCCTTTCATACTCAGGATATGCCTCTTGAAGTTTCATGAACAAGGCTAAATGTGGTTCAAAATAAAAGTCGTTATCCACCCTAACCACACCAACTCCAAGAACACTCCTTGCTTTAGGAATAATAGTGTTTCGAATTTAGAAGTGGGCCTCGATAATCTATTTGTTAAGATTTATTAATCTTGATCTGATATTTTGGTCTGGCGAAAGTCGATAGTGTTTAAATTCTGATTTATCTGGTTCTTTTTGTACCATAACCCACAAATCACCCTCGGAATTCCATTTCTCTACATAACCAGTAAGTTGCTTCTTGTTATCTGGAGTTTTAAATTGAACTTCAACTAGTCTACCTGCATTGGAATCTAAAGCAAGAAATCGTCCTTGAATTTTATGGTCTAATATTTCTAGATTTTCGATTAAATCAGAAACACTACCCTCTTTAAATGGTTTATCTATCTTTACGCTTTCGCCGTCTTCCAGTCCCATAAAGTAATTATATAGCTTGTAACATTTTTTTCAAAATGCCATTTACTGCAGCATCTGAAGTTATGTAGTGAGTTCTAACATCGCTTGGTAAGTTACCCCAACTCCATCTTTCGTCCCCACACCAGCGCCAATAAGTTCGGAGCGGATTAATGCCTTAATTGAAAGATTCACAGCTCAATATGTGGTAGATCCAAACGCAGTGAACGGAAATTATGTTGGCCTTAATCAATTCGGTCCCATTACGTGGGCAACCAACCGTATCTCTATTGGAGAAAATCCGGATCCTTCACTTAGGTTTAATGCAAAAGAATATATTTAAACACCGCATCTATGCTTCAAACAAAAGGAAGGGGGGTTTTGGCCTAATTGCTGACCTTAGGAGTTTTTAATAAGATTACTGTTCAAAAGACCTATAAGGCGATAGTAAACCTTTTTAGGTTCGGCATTGTCATCAAAAATACACGGGTCAGAATCTTCCGATCCAATTAGTTTTTGCCATGCATATGCGTCTGCCCAGACACCAAAACCGAAAGCTTTAATACCAACATCCAAATAGCTTTGAAAGAGGTCAACATACATTTCCTCTTGTGCTTTGTACCTGTCTTCTACTCCCCATATTGATTTGGGCCTACCTCCCCAGGAAGGGTAATCATCAGAAACGACAATGGTTGTCTCACCACCCACAAAGGGATATCCTACTTCTAATATTTCTTTTAGCCGGCTTCGGACACTGTAATTTCCTTCAAAAGTCGGTGGATCGAAAATCCAAAGGTTGTTTTCGACTACGACACCAACATCCTCAACCCCATTTTCTTTTAAATACTCCAAAAGCTCTATGAATTTTCTTCTTTGGAAAGGTTGCTGAGGAAAAGAATTGTCCAAAACATTATCTTCATTTACTACCAGCTTTGCATTGGGATCGACTTCCTTAACCCATCTTGCAACCTTGAGAGTCATTTCTTTATATCCTCCCAATCGTACCATCCAAAAATTCCAAGTGTCGCCTCCATAATAATGAGAGTTAACAACCTCATCTGCAATATCCCACGTTTCAACCATGTCTTTGTATTCATTTACACGAAATTTAACAGTAAATTCTGCCAGCTTCTCAATCTCCTCATGTGTATAACCTCCGTATCTAATACTAGCTGGAACATCTATGCCATAAAGCAAATGTTGGGCTCTGATTTTTACATTATATTTCTCTACCTGTTCAGTCATCTCTCTTAAACCAACTTTGTTATACGTAAATTCTGAGAGCTTTTCACCTTTATTAATCTTGGTAATTATTTCGTCCCAATTTTCAAGGACTTTATCCCAATGATAGGGTCCAAAACTTCGGAAAAATTGAGTCATATCGAATGCTCCTGCGATAACTATTTTATTAACAATTTCGTTTATTGGATCCGCTCTTCGTCCGTCTACACCGACAATCGACTCTATAATCATGTCATTTAATTCTGCATAATCTCTAAGAGTAGCCCTATTCCATTTCCAAACCTTTTCTTCGTTTTGTTTTGCATAAAGAAGGGGAATTTGTGTTTCCTTATCAACAACAACTACCAAAGGGTTCCCCTTTGCGTCCTTTAGCTGTTTTTCTTCTCCATCTTTACCCACTAGCCAATCCCGAATCTCCAATCTTGAAAAAACCTCATCGTGAGATGTTTCAAACGCATTAAGATATTTATCAAACCCCTGAATGTCTCCGCTTTCAAGTTCTTTTGGGGATGGAACATTATCTAAGTAATGAAGTCCATCCACCCTTGCCTCTGGAGTGGGGGTGGGGGTTTCCGTACTTGTAGGAGTGGGAGTAGTAGTTTCTGTGGGAAATTTAGTTGCAATATTAGTTGCTGTTACAGGAATATTCTTTTTAGGATCTGTACAGGCAGAAAGCAGTAAGCCTCCGGCGATTACCGAGGAAGCTTTAAGAAAATCTCTTCTTATAAAGTCTTGTTTTCTTTCAAGCATACTAGTGGATATATTATACTATAGGAATTATTTAATTTCTAATTATATTACCATCTGCACTTCAACGAATATATTCTTGAATTTTCTGCCATTTATTGTTCCCTATCCCTGAGTTTATGAAATGAGTTCTAACAGCGTCCGGTAGTCCACCCAGACGCATAAATGGCCGTGATATCGGGCAATTCGTAGATACGGTGCCTGGTAAAGTTTGTTAGAGACTAATCAAAAAACATTATTGAGGTTTTAGGAAGAAAGGCCATCAATTATTGCTTGTGCTGCGGTAATTAAGATATCTGCCTGTTCGCTAGTTATCAAATTATCTCTTTGATTTTCAACAGTATTGATGAATGAAATAAGAGAATTAATAGCAGCGACATCATTGTTTTCGTTTAGGTCATCGAGCGTACTTAGGGCGGCATCAAGTTTACCGTCCAAACCATTATCAATTCCTTGCTCGAAGTTAAAAGTCTCAACGAGATCGATTATTTCATAGATCGCCTCTGAAGGTGTTCGAACATTAATGGCAACGGTATAATGACTGTAACCATTATCTTTGTCTTTAATCTGCCCCTTGGCCGTATATATACCAACATTTGGATAATGACAAGTGAACGTTGCAAATTGGCTATCTACAGACTCAAAAACACCATCGTTGGTGCAGTCGTAGGAATAAGTAAATCCGGCTATAGAGTCGGTAATACTGGGATCATATTGATTACTGAAACTCAAAGTAGATGATTCACCAGGAGAAATTGCCGCAGGAGAAATTATTAAAGTACCGATTGGGGAAACGTTGTTAACGGTGAAAGTGACAGTATCTGAATCAAATTTTCCTTCAGCGTCAGTAACAGTAAGAGTGACAGAATAGATACCGTTATCAGTAAAAGTATGGCTCATAGTTTCTCCGCTACTTGTCAATCCATCTCCAAAATCCCAATCATAATTGACGATGTCGATGAATCCATCTTGATCGTAAGAACCAGACCCGCTTAAAATTAGGTCAAAACCTTCTTCAATTATTAGATCCTGACCAGCATTGGCTATCGGCGAGCTATTGGTTGAGTAATAGGCAACAAAGGCATCGGTTCCATCTTGAGTTTCTCCAGCAATGGTTCCAGTAATTTGTCCCGAAACAGCAAATCTTCCATCACTTCCCACTGCAACATCACGACCATTTCCATTTGTTATGTCAGAATTAGTATAAAAATATGTCCAAAGAAGCTCTCCGCCAGTCCCATACCTTTGAACATAAGGTCTATAATTCCCAAAACTTATATAAGGTTCTGTTAAAGACGAGCTGGATCCTCCAACAACAGAAACTACTCCATCTGCACCTATTTCTACCCCATTACTCCACGTTGCCGTCGTCCACGGATTACTAATTTCTCTGTTCCATAGTTCAAAACCTTCCGAGTTATATTTTTGAATATATCCGCCCGTGAAACTTTTACCAACCACATATATATTTCCAAAATCATCAATGGACAGATCTCGAGCATCCACAGAATAATTTTCCCTTTCCCATTGAACATTCCCATCTAAATCATATTTGCCGACAAAACTCCTATTGTTTGCTTGTCCAGATACATAAAGATTTTGGTCTTTTACTGTTACTCCTCTAAATTCACTTCGGTCATGATAGTTAGTCCAAAGCTCGTTGCCCAAAGGGTCAAACTTTCTAATAAATCCACCTCCATAACTAACTCCTACCACATAGCTGTTTCCATAATTATCAACTGCGACTCGGTGAACAATTATGGACGCATTTGAACTAAATCCAAATTCTTTCGTCCAAAGCTCGCTCCCTGAAGAATTAAGTTTTACTAAATAAGCCACAAAATTACCATCATGGAGATTAAATGTAGTAACGTATATATTTGATTCATTGTCCAAGGCAACACCTCCCATGCCTCCCGGAATAGAGTTATTTTCCCATATCAAAGAACCTGTCTGATCATATTTTCTCAAGAAAGTATCGCGCACGTTATTCCCGTTTAAAAAGTCATATGTAGTAGACAAAACATACAACTCATCTGCATCGTTAAAGACAGCGCCCCCCGCAGAATCATGAAGATAGTATAATTCGTTGCCAAACTGATCTATCCACTCGTAATCACGTGCATAAATTGTATTAGGGGACAACAAACTTAAAACAAAAAGAAGAAAAAAGAAGTTAAAAACAAACCTAATTTGTTTACTAACTGTTTTAAGCATCTAGGGCATGCTATCATAAAAGTATTGCATCTTCAAATCTTTTGACATCTATATCTAATCAAAAGTGCGATAAGGTTGCAAATACCCTTACATCTTCAGTAAGTCACTTTTAAATACAACTAAACTGTCCTTTACACTCTGGATATGCCCCTTGAAGTTTCATGAATAAGGCTAAATGTGGTTCAAAATAAAAGTCGTTATCCACCCCTAGATTTGTTTACCAAAAAAAATAGTATTTAAACTTCGTAAACAAACAACGCCAACACTTGACACGTTTGCTAATCTTAAAGTGGAAGGGGGTGATGTTTGTGTCAGAACACGAAAAGTGTTGTTCTTGCAACTGTGATTGCAAAACTTGCGAGTGCCAGAAGTAGTTGCAGTTTAAAAAATTAGCCTAGTTATGCGGATTTCTAAACAAATCGGCATAGGGTTTGCTTGTCTAAAAAAACTTAACAACCTCCAAATTCAACTCAAAAACCTGCGATCCTTGCAAATAGTTATATTTTGCCAACAGTATTGTTTCTTTGTACTCAACAGTTATCAAATGAGTTCTAACATCGTTCGGTAAGTCACCCCAGCCTCAATTAGTCTAGTATTTTATGTAGAAGTTGCTGATAAAGTTTACTTTTATTGACTATTTGTATATTTATTATTAGAATGCACGAAATGACACTAGAAGCAGATAATCCTCTTGTGCCAGGGCACATACATATTCAGCTTGTATCAAAGGAGTACTCAGGATTTGAAGAGATACTCGACAAGTCGCCAGGCATACATCCTTTCGACATTGAAGATTTTCTGGATTCTGCGAGAAACCCCGAAATAGCTGAAAAGCTGAAAAAGCATGGTTTTTTTCAAGCAGTCGAGCAAAAAATTCATGGTGACAAACAGATATTAAAACCTGAGGAGATAAAGAAGGGAATGAAATTATTATTACGTCATAATGATGAGGTTATGGGAGAAATTGTTGTAACGAGTGAGCCGTATCAAGATGAGGCTGCGTGGAAAGTTGATTGCGAAGGAATACAAGATGGTAATGAGTGTTCATATATATTTCTAAGCGACCACGGTGTCAGTCAGTATCCAAATAGGCTTTGGAATGCTTGGAATTGGCTTCAAAAGTCTCCTAAGTAATACATTCAAAATACACAGGTTTCACACGAATTAAATTACCCAATAATGTTTTCTCTTGATCGTGACCTGGGGCTATAAAATAAGTTCTAACATCGTTCGGTAAGTCACCCTAAATTTAAGCACCGCTAAAGCTTCCATAAAATTGACAAACCAGACCCTTTTATCTATAATCTATCCGATTATCCACAGCTTTCCAGTTTGGGAGGATAATGGATAAATCACTTTTAAAGAACTTTGACAACGGAAAAACAGACTTTTCAACTTTGTTGGAAAGTCGCAACCAATATAATTCAAAAAGGAGGTAATGAAAGTAACAAATAGTGTTCTATCAAGCCGAGATACCTATAAATAAGGAGAAGGTAAGATGAAAAAGAAGTATTTGTTGACTTTGCTGGTAGTGTTCTTGTTGGCACTACCCTTAGGATCGGCGTTCGCTAACGGTGGGGGAATAACCCACGTAGTGTCATCGCCCCTGAATTACAGTGGTACAGGATGGGGAGGGTGGTCTTGCCCAACGGGCCTAGTAGTGGTTAATGCTGGTGTCCAAGGCAACATATACCCTGTTGGCGAATCTGTCGTATGGAAGCCTGGGGCATCGACCGCTGGTGGAGTAAACTACCCGAACACACCATTCGGTTATACCTACACGCCCCCAGAAGAAGGCTACATTGTTCAGAATGGCGGCAAGGCTCAAACTTTACAAATTTGGCTGGACTGTGCCCCGCCATCCGTACCAACGTCTGGTGGACCCGAAGCCACGGTCGTGTTTAGCGCCTGGCTTGGTACCGCCGATGACGGCTCCTGGTGCGCTTTGGCGTCACCGGTAGGTTACGTTGGTGTAGAGGTGCAGGCGGCATTGTGCTTCCCGAAGACCAACCCTGAGTGGGTAGCCACAAACGTACCGTGTTACGGACCTGTCTATGACAACAACACCTGGGTCTGCGACCACTTGATCGGAGGTTCGGGAAATCGTTTGGACGTCGATGCGTGGCGTGCAAACATCCACAACTTTACTCCGTAACCAAGCACTGTTTGCTACTTGTGGGTGTCTCTACTGTTTGTTGGTAGAGGCACCCTCTCTAAACAGAGTAATTTGGTTGCTCTCGAAATTGTATCAGTGTGTATTTATTGCAAATACACTTTGTTCCTATTTCGTGCTGTTTTTCCGTTTCATCTACTTCTAGGAAATACTAAAGATTCTTCCTTTGGATAAGATTAAAGACACCATTAATAGATATTCACCCAGTGTCACATCTTTTAAAAACAATACTTCAACATCACATTTTCTTTATCTTCTGAACTCATGAAATGAGTTCTAACATCGTTTGGTAAGTCACCCAAACCCCATAGCTTTGATTTTTTACTTCAGTTTATATATAATAGCGCCAATTCTAGACAAGAATTAAATCTATGGTGGTTTTTGCATCTGCGCAGAAACCTACCTTAAAGACAAGCTCTTTAACAAGCTTCAACTAGTGTATTTAAAGGAGAACATGATGAATAAGACAGCATGCTTTTTACTTATTGCTATGACGCATTTAGTAGGAGGGTGTCAGTCAAAACAGGCTGCTCCCACAATAGACATAGAAGAAAAAACAAAAACATGCAATAACGGCGTTAAAGACGGGGAGGAAAGTGATATAGACTGTGGTGGATACTGTAATCCTTGCGAGCTCGGACAACAATGTTTAACAGGCTCAGATTGTGCAAGCGGTGACTGCAACGCAAATGGTGGATATGTTTGTCGTGATGAATATCTTGAGAGAAAGCAAAGGGATCTCGCAAAAATGAAAGTGATGCTGACCAATATTGAAGAGCCTGTAAACAACATAAGAAGAGTAATCTTTCAGGATAACAGCGAAGGGAGAATTCCCCCAAGTTTCTTGTCTGACTATACTTGGCAAATATGGAGTGAACAACACACTCTTAGCGTCGTCTTGCCTGGCGGAGACAGTGAAATAGATGTTTACGATATGTCTCTATATTTTAGGATTGCAGCAGAGCTGGAATACGAGGGCTGGAGGCATTATGAGTGGAATATAAATGGAAAACGTGGGGAAATTCGAGCAGATCTCGGAAATTCACTTGAGCCCATGTATGGATTGCTCATAGGGTACAACGATCGAGAGCAAGCAGTTAAAGAAGTATTGGATTTCTATTGGCCCGAGGATTCAGATAATCAACCGATGGTCGGCAAAGGTGATCCTAAATATATCGATTGGTGTTTTGATCACGCCGAGCAAATCTGGCTAATAGCCAATGAGATGTTTGAAGAACTGTGGGCAAAATATATGCAGTAAAATTTGAAAACAATAATTGAAAATATGCTTTAGCACAATCGCTAATCAAAGGAGGTGCGAAATGAAAAAGCTTGTAGTATTAGCAGTTTTACTGGCAGGTTCTTTAATTCTTGGTGGTTGTTACGACGCCTTTGAAGTTGCAGAGGACGTTGCCTATTCTAACGTCGAGAAAATGGCGGAAGATCTAGGCGTATCAAATCCGTTAGAAGATTCTGAAGATTCTGAAGATGGGAATAAAATCACCGGACAAGTGATTGTGGAAATCGAAGAGACTAAAACCCCTTTTCAGGAAGAGGAAGAAATTTGGGGCAATATAACAATAATTTCTCCCAAAAACGGAGAAATCGTCCATGGTCCCGATTTTACATTGGTGCTGGAAGTTTCCACTAATGCAGAATATGGAGAATATGCTTTCGGCATTACCGCAGATGATTACATCTACGAGCTCTTTGAGCCTATCCATAACCACAGACCTTTACCTGACTGTATTCCTGGGACAACCGACAATTGTACCGTAGAGGGAAATAAAATCTATTATTTCTTCCAGGATGACAGGGAAGTAATTGGATTCAAAAAAGGATTACGTCTTCGGGTTAGTCTAGTGGCACATAATCCAAACTGCGAGGTATGGCATAACCAAGAATACTTAGTTTCGGGCTGCACAATATATCTTGGCGAGGATGTTGTAACTACTGGTACTGAAGATGTTAAGTAACATATAGTACTTAGAGGGTACGAGTGTAAAGAGAAATCTTTATTCAAACGGCCCTCAGTTTTATTGGAGAAAGTAACTACTAAACAACACCACATCATTACCTTCGGAAGTTATGAAATGGGTTCTAACATCGTTTGGTAAGCTACCCAACACAATTGATGATTGTCGCCCAAGGCTGTATAATATAAAGAATGAAAGGAGGTACAAGAGGATTTAATATATAAATCTATCAAAAATTCTATGAACGGAGTAGTTAAAACAAAAACAGATAAAGGATTTGGTTTTATTTCCCGTGAGGGAGAAACAAAGGATCTTTTCTTTCACTCTTCAGACTTGGACGGTGTAACTTTTGATGAACTTCAAGAAGGAGCAGAAGTTACGTTCGATGTCGTAGATGGCGAAAAAGGCCTTAGTGCTAAGAATGTAAAACTTGTCTAACAACAGTTAGACACAATAAAAGGGTTCAAAAATAAAGGTCATTATCCACCCAAAGAAGCTCTCCTTTTGATTGAGGTTAAGTTGAAAAATTTTAATGCCAATACTATAGTTGCTTCGTGTCTGTAATAATAGAAAGAGAAGGCAAGCAGAGAGTGGTATTGGGTTTAATAGCAAAATCATGAAGGCGGGGTGTTTTATTGGAAAAAATAGTAATTTCAGATAAATATGGTAATATTTCCGGTATGAGAGAAAGAGATTTGTGTTTTTGGAAGAATTATTTACCTTTTCACCTTGAAAAACTAGCGAGCTTCCAACACCTAACTCTTGACACCGCGTCTTCTAAGGAGCAAAAAAGGTGCCTTGAATGTGATGGAACAAAAAAGACACGAAAATATTGCGATAAAGCAATCCTGGTCTCACAGTTGAGAGAGAAACTTCTTTGAAGTAGTCTACACAGTCACAGAATATATTGTTTATGGTTTTTATATATATATGGAGTATAATATTTAAGTAAGGAAAATATGGGTAACTACAATCGAAATAATAGGTCTGGTGGTGGAGGATATGGAGGCGGAGGAGGAGATTTTCGTAGACGTGATTCTGGCCAAAGACAAATGCACAAGGCGGTATGTGACGAGTGTGGAAACAGCTGCGAGGTTCCATTTAGACCAAGTGGAGACAAGCCAATATATTGTAGTAGCTGCTTTGAGAAAAAGGAGGGAGGAAGCCCAAGAAGACCAACCCGAAGAGGCTCAGGAGGATCTGACTTTGGAAAAAGAGATAATACAAACAAACAATTATTGGAACAAGTAAGCTCCCTGAATACAAAACTAGATAGAATTCTTAATGTGCTTGAGTCAGGTGGTAAAAAGAAATCGACCCCTAAAATTATTAAGGCCAAGAAAGTAGTGATAAAAGCTGTGGCCAAAAACAAAAAAATCAAGCCTAAGAGCACGGCAAAGAAAAAGACCGAGAAACCAACCCTTAAGGAATAATAAGCTTAATTCAACACTTCCAGCCACTAAATATCATTTTCTATTAACTGTATATGAAGTTGGATGATATATGAAAGCAGCTGGGGAATCTTCAACTAGATAGCGTTGAAAATCTAAGTATACTTTACTTCTCTCCAAAATTGTAAGTTCGGCACGCCCGTCTTCAAGCAGCTTGTCAATCCTTGGGTCTTGATAATTTGAAATGTTTGTCGACGATTGAGTTGAATGCCATATAGAATATTGGTCCGGATCTTTAGGAATTTCAAAGACGGCTAAAAGAGCCTGATAGTCAGCTGGAACTCCTGATGAAACCTGTAATACGGTTTTAACTCCAATTGCTTCCCAATATTTAGCAATTCTCTCTGCCGTTGGTAAGAGTATTGGAGTTGTCAGTAATTTTATCTCTAGATCTTTTGTCTGTTCTTCGTCTAATTCTTCTATCAGTTCCTTTGCTCGAGATTCGTCATAACCATATGTTTTAACCTGAGGGTTATAGCCCCATGAGGTTGGTGAGAGAGGCCCATAAGCCCTTTCGCCGTCAAATGATTCTTTGTCAATCGCGTAAACCAAGGCTTGCCTTAGTGATTTTTCTGACAAATATTTATCTTGAACATTGAAAAAGATGGAAACAACCTGATTGTCATTGGATTCTTTAACTATTTCTACTGATTTCCATGAATCTAATGGGGTTGGGTCATAGATGTTGATAAGACGATCTACGTGCCCTAATTTATATGCAAGCTTTGCTCTTTCTTCTGTGGGATAAAACCGATAGATAATTTTCCCTTCTTCCTTGTTTGTTAAAACTAATTCTTGAACATACCCGCCGGCGACGGTAATATTTTTGACTCGCCACTCCCCTGTTCCCAACAACCCTTTTTTGAAAGTTGGTTTGGAGACCACCGTAGGAAAAGGAGAGAAAGCATTGGACAGTTTAAATATGACGGTCTTTTCATCTGGTGTTTCTATTTCTACATCAGAAAAATCATATCCAATCGTTTCGCTTGTTACTTTTTTTCCATCCTGCCAATAAATATCGTCACGCAAATAAAAGAACCATGTTTTCCCTTTGTCCGGTGTTTCCCAAGAAGATGCGAGGGATGGCTCGACAACACCGCTTTCATCCAATTTGGTTAACCCATCACTAACATTATTTATTATAAAATCAGGAAGATTGTCTGTTCTGAATCTACCTGTAATACCTATTTTCTTCGTACTTCTGCTTAGCAGGGTTGGACCTAAGAGGTTTAGTATCACAAAAGACAAAATTCCCAAAGCAAAGCTTAAAAAAAGAATGCCTTTAAAGCGTGTCAAAAACGCTCTAATTAAACGAACAAGATATCGAAGGGTTAACATCGTTAATGCTTATAGGGCAACCTGCAGAATAGAAACTAACATAAAGATTGCCGCAAAAACAAAGGTAAGGCGGAAAATTAGTTTTTCCAAACCACGACGTGTAAATGAAGCAGTTGACCCTCTTCCGAACCCCGTGCCTCGGGCCTGAATAAGTATTGTGCCCGTTAGTAATATGGCACTAATTATTTGAATGACTAAGAATGCGTTTTTCATAAGCGTTCAGCCTAAAAGTATACCTTATTTGCGAAACCTAACAAAATTTAAAGCAACCAGTAAATAAATGATGCAAAAAGGGAGAAAATAAAGGAAAAGGCGACATATGCCAAAAACCCGGCTAAATTGACAGCGGGTAGATCTAGCCATTGAGACGATAGTCCAGCAAACATAAAGCCAGTGATTTTAAAACCGGGAACAACCAAGGTTACTAAATACAAAGCAATCGCTGAAGAAACCCACTTAAACAGGTTAAATGTAATAAGGTTAATTGGTAATAGCAATAGATTTATAATCGGCTTGACTAAGAGCGAAGCAACTGTTAATCCAGCTCCAGCTATCACCACTGTCTCTAGACCCTTTTCAAAAAACAACCCTGATGCAACTCGCGAAACAATATAAAGGATAAAGGTGTTGATAACATAATGTCTTAATATTTTTTTCATTTACTTTGTTTTGAGATTCTTATTAAGTATAGTTGAGAATTATCGGAATATTCAACAACTTAGGGCTGAATGTTATTCTTCTTGTTGTCTTTCTTTTTAAATTTTAAAGATGCAATAATAGTCCCCAACTTATTTTTTACCTTTACAAAGGATATTTTCTTAATTTTAACAACAACAACTGCAATAATTAATGAAAAAGCAATAAAAATAGCTAATAGATTGTAAATAATGACTTGGGTTTTGTTAGAAGGAATTTGTACTTTTGTATCTGCCGCTGTTACGACTACTTTTTCAGGAGTATTTGTACCTAAAAAGCTAAACGGAATTCGTGATTTAAATTCGTACGATGCATATGGTGGCAATACCGGGACAATAGTTCTTTCGGCAAGGATTTCGTCAAAATATATAGCTGGCTCTAAATTGTATAATGCCGTCGGTCCTGGATTCTTTATAATCGCAGAGACTTGTGTATCCATAAAGGGTAGGCTGTTTTTTACACTCACATTGATTTCAGGCTTACTTATTTTTTCCTTGGGTAGTTGTCCAAAATTAACAAAAACGTCTTTTTGCGGGCTTGGACCAAGTTTGTAGGATCCTGGTGGATATGGCATGATGGCATCAGTTCCGTGTATCACAAAGGTGAAATGTCTTAAATCCAATTTATTGAAGAAATCAACACCACCCGTAGTAGATCCCCAGGTTGGATCAACCGGAATCCAAACTTGTTTGTGTTCATCCCAATACTCAGGCCATGAGTGTAAAACATCCGCAACCAAGGAAAGTGGTTGAATTTCAGGGTTTTCTGTATATGCAAAGCCGTTTATTTCTCTTGCTGGAATACCTGCCGCGCGTGTGAGAGCGATAAACAAATCCGTATATTCCATACATATGGCCTCGTTCGGACTATTCAGAGCCATTGATGCGCCATATCTCGTTACATTCGGTTTAACTCTGTCATAACTGTATGAAAGGTTGGTTGAAACAAAGTCATAAATTGCTTCAGGCGTACGAAGATAGCCGGCTAAATTTTGAATCTGAGGATCATTAACCTGCCAATATTCACTTTCCTTCAAATTTTCTTGAAGAACCTCAAAGGTGGGTGTTTGTACTTCACGCGGGTTGGCATATATCTGCACCGTTCCCATCACGGTTACGTCTATGCGTTCCCTAGGGTCAAGTATGTAAACGGCTAGCCAGTTCCCATCCTTGTCTAGATAGACTTCCTCGGGAGCAGGATTGATAGAGTCATAATATATTTTTTGAAAAGCAGTATCGGGAGGTATAGCAATTTCCGTTGAAGCCGTTTTATTAAGCGGATTTTCTAAATGATAATTGAGGGTAAATGAGAAAACTTGAAATTTACCAAAGCCGGCTGTTATTCCCGTTTTCTGAATAGATGTTTTATCGAAACTATAAATAATCGTGCCCTCTCCAGTATTCGTAGATTTAGGGTCAGGAGAAATATATGCTTCTTTACCAAAAGATGAAGGAACAATTAAATTAACATTATACGACCGAAAGTTATTGCTTTCGGAAAGTCTGGGGATTGAAATTTCCCACACTTCCCCTGTTCTACTTGCAAAATTTGCTTCTTCAAAACTAATTGTGAATGTTCTGATCTTACCTTTCCCGACAGCGGCATCATCAAAATTTACTTGCAGAGATACAGTATCGTCCTTTTCAGTTTTAGTGAGCGCAAGCTGTTTATCTCCTTCGTAGGAAACAGGATTGAGGGGGTCAATATTTTCAAGACTCAAAAGATATGACTGCGCATATAGATTTGAAAGAGCATTTTCCAAAGTAATTGTATGAGTGACTTTAGTAATACCTGTGTTTAGAACGCTGTAATTTACGTTGACATCAATAATAAATTCTTCTTGGGCATGGACCTTGCTAGGAATTATTAAAAAAATTAAAAAAGCGACAAAGCTGACAATAATTTTCTTAAACATATTTTTAGTATAACTTATGTGGCTCGTTTGTGTCTGTGAAAAATAGTGAACATGACATATTTATCTAAAAATTGACACTTGACATCTTCGGGTTTTCTTAGTAATTTTAATCTATGGCTCCAGTAGTTTACAAAAGACAAGGGCAAATCCTCGATTACATAAAACAGTTTATTCAAGCAAACGGTAGTGCACCAACTCTAAGACAAATAGCAGATGCTATTGGTGTATCTTCTCTTGCTACGGTACACGAACACCTTTCTACTCTTGAACTAAAAGGTCTAATCAAAAGAAAACCGGGCAAAACAAGATCAATAGAGATTGTTGGCCTTCATGAAGACTTCTCGCCTGAAGGAGTTGAAGTACCCATCCTAGGATATATCGCCGCAGGCGCTCCGATTGAAGCATACACAGACCCTAATGCTACCTTTCCCATTCCTCCAAACTTTATGTCAGGAAAGAAAAGGGTCTACGTCCTGCAGGTTAGAGGAGAATCGATGATTGAAGAACAAATTAGAGACGGGGACTACGTTGTTATTGAACAGGTTGGAAACGTTAATGATGGCGACATCGTTGTTGCATTGCTTGATAATGGAATGGCAACACTTAAACGTTTTTTTAAGGAGGCGACCAGAATTCGACTAGAACCAGCCAATGCTTCCATGGACCCTATTTTTGTTAAAAATGTAAGAATTCAGGGAAGAGTTGTTGGCCTAATCAGAAAATATCTTAAAAATTAAATTCTATTACTTCTTCTTTTTGAAATGACTCCATATGTAGAAAATAACTCCAGCAAGTCCCAATCCGACAATTAGAAATTGAAACTTCCTGAAATATGGCTCTATTGCCTGCCAGTTTTGGCCCATTTTAAGCCCAAGATAAGTAAGAAATGCCGTCCAAATTAATGAACCCAGAAATGTAAGCAAACTGAAAAGAGGGAGGTTCATTTTTGCTATCCCGGCAGGAAGGGAAATAAAAGTTCTAACGACTGGAAGCATTCTCGACCCAAACGAAACCCATTGACCTTTCGTATGAAACCAATCTTTCGCCTTATCAAATTCGGACTCTTTAATTAATAGCCACTTTCCCCATCGCTTGATTGCAATTCTTAACCATTCTTCACCCTTGACATAACCTAACCAATAGGCAAGAAGTGACCCAGCTAGATTAGCGAATGCCCCTGTAAAAACTACGGCCCAGAAGCTCATAATGCCTCGCCCTGCCATAAATCCGGCAAAAGGCATAGTTATCTCCGAAGGTATAGGTATTAAAGCGGATTCTGCCGTCATAAGTACAAAAACAGCAAAAAGTCCATAACTTTCGATAAGATTTGTTAAATTCTCAACAAAAAAATGTGTTATTGTTTCCATGTCAGCGAAGGCATATTATATTTTTATTTAAATATCTCTTCAAGTAGGTTTCTACCAGTCATATTTTTTGACTTTTGCACACCCAGTAAACCAAGAATGGTTGGAGCAACATCTCCCAAAATACCCGCAGGGAGAGTTATAGATTTCCCCAGAAATTCCTTAGAAACAACAATGAAGGGAACCGTATTTGTACTGTGTTCAGTATCTATTTCGCCCGTGTGAGCATTTATCATTTCCTCAACATTTCCATGATCAGCAACAACGATAAGAGTACCTCCATAGGCAGAAACAAAATTTGCAATTTTGCCCACACATTCATCAACTACTTCACAAGCTTTAACCGCTGGACCAATATTTCCGGTGTGTCCAACCATGTCGGGATTCGCAAAATTTATAAGCACAAATGCATGGTCATTTCCGTCTTTCAGTTTTTCCAACAGTTTCTCTGTCTGCTCACGCGCCGACATTTCGGGCTTAGCATCATATGTTGAAACTGCAGGTGAAGGGATTATAAGTCGTTCTTCTCCGGGAAAAGGGTTTTCGTACTGGCCATTAAAATAAAAAGTAACAAATCTTTCTTTCTCAGACTCGGCCATTTTTAATTGTCTTAAGTTTGCGTCGGATATTACTTGACCAAGAGTCGTTTCTACTTTTTCCGGAGGAAGGGCTACTTTTGCTCCAGCTTCAACCAAAGATTTGCTGTATTCTGTCATAGTTGCAAAATATAAATTTCGAAGAGGTTCTCCTCTATCGAAAAGTTTTTGGTGATCAGCCACCTTTGAAGGAATGTGGGTTTTTTCGTACTTTTCCAAATAGGGATCAAATTCTAGAGCCATATTTTCTTGTCTCCAATCTTTCACCAAAAATGCTGAAGTTAATTGTCGGGGGCGATCGATTCTGAAGTTAAAGAAAATGCAGGCATCGTTGTCTTGAATTGTGGATATCGGATTACCTTCACTATCAGAAATTAAAGAGGGCTCAATAAATTCATCTGTTTTTCCTTGATTGTAGGAAATTTCAATTGCCTCCTCGGGGGTTTTAACATACTGTCCTTGTCCGGCCGTCATTGCAAAATATGCTTTTGCTGTTCTATCCCATCTTCTGTCCCTATCCATTGCCCAATACCGCCCCATGATTGATGCTATTGTGCCCAGACCTTCCCTTTTGGTTACTTGTCGTAGTTGATTAATATACGTTAAAGAAGCTGTTGGGGGCGAATCTCTTCCATCAGTGAACAAATGCAAAAAAACCTTCGAAATGTTTTGTTTTTTTGCTAATTGTATTAGAGCAATTAAGTGGTCAAGGTTTGAGTGAACACCGCCTGCTCCGATCAAGCCCATTAAATGTAGATTTGAATTATTATTTTTGACATGCTCAAAAGCGTCTAGAAAAACTCTATTATTAAAGAATGAACCATCGGCAATGGCCCTATTTATCCTTTCTAAATCTTGATAGACAATTCTTCCCGCTCCTAAGTTTAAATGTCCTGTTTCGGTATTGCCTGCATCTCCTCTGGGCAACCCAACCGCCTCCCCAGACGCTTTAAGTTGAGTATGGGGGTAAGAAGCCCAGAGTCTATCCATATTCGGTGTTTTGGCTAAAGAAACTGCATTGCCGGGACCTGGAGGGGCAATGCCCCAACCGTCAAGGACAGCTAAAACAACGAATTTTGTACGTTTAAGAAGAGTCATACTTTTCCCCGCAAGATTTCCGTTTCAACGTTCGTAAGCCTGTTGTATTTTGCGATTCTTTCTCCTCTTGCAGGAGCTCCAAATTTTACATATTCTGCTCCAACACCAACAGCGAAGTCGGCAATAAACCAATCATTGGTTTCCCCAGACCGGTGCGAAACAATCACTTTCCATTTAGCGTCCTTCGCCATCTTTATTACTTTAAGTGTTTCTGTAATCGTACCTATCTGGTTGGGCTTTATTAAAATAGCATTACACGCCTTTTCGTCTATTGCCTTTTGGACTCGTTTGGGGTTAGTTGCCAACAAATCATCACCAACAAGACTGAGATGAGGAGACATTAGAGCTGAAAGTTTCTTCCAACTATCCCAAGCGTCTTCATGAAGAGGGTCTTCCAAAATAGCCAAATGGTATCGAGTATTTAAATTCTTGTAATATTCAATAAAGGCAGTTTCATCCATTGGAGACGATTTGTCACGAATAGAATATTCACCATTTTTGTAAAACTCGCTTGCGGCGACATCAAGACCCAAAGAAACATCTCTGCCGAGGGAATAACTCGTCTCATTTATCGACTCCACGACAATCTCTAGAGCATCAGCGTTTGTAAATAAATTAGGAGCATAACCTCCCTCATCACCTACTGAATGAATTGCGCCTCTCCGGGCTAGATTTTCCCCTAATGATACGTATATTTCTGCGCCGGCCCTTAATCCTTCAGCAAATGTTTTACTTGACGCAGGAATTACATGAAATTCCTGGAAGTCCAAATTTCCGGCACCATGCAGTCCTCCGTTTATCATGTTAAAAATAGAAGTCGGTACCTTTAAAACGGGCTTCATCCCTGCTTTTTGAGAAAGTATATTAACCCATGCATATAGGGGTTGTTTCGATGCCATTGCCCCGATTTTGGAAACAACCTCAGAAATGGCTAGAATTGCATTTCCTCCATATTTCGTTTTATTTTCTGTTCCATCCAAAGAAATCAATTTAGCGTCTATTGCTTCTTGCTGAGTAGGGTCCATACCTACCAAAGCTGGCCCTAATACTTTATTTACATTTGAGACCGCTGTTAAAACTCCTTTACCTCTATATCTCTCAGGATCTTTGTCTCTAAGCTCTAGGGCTTCGTGTGTGCCCGTGGAGGCTCCTGAGGGCACGGAGGCAACAGCGACATGTCCAGTATCTATCTGACATGCTGCCTCAACAGTCGGTACTGCTCTAGAGTCAAGAATTTCTCTAGCCCAAATTTTCGTAATTTTTGCCATTTATTTGTTTCTAATTATTTCTCTCTCTTTATCTACAATAACACGCCTTACTCGATTTATGGCATCCGGATTTACGGAAATACTTGTTATTCCATAGCCCACAAGCTCTTCTACCAAGTCATCATATGTTGATGGTGCTTGTCCGCAAATAGAAGAAGAGATATTGTTTTTGTTACATATTCTAACGACGCGTCTTATTGCCCATTTTACCGCCGGTGAACGCTCGTTGAATGCTTTAGCCACTTCTGCATTATCTCTATCTGTTCCTGAAATAAGCATTGTTAAGTCATTTGATCCAATTGAAACTCCATCAATGCCCACCTCAATAAATTTATCGAGAAGAATTACGTTAACTGGAAGTTCTACCATCATCCAAAATTTAAAACTTGGGCTTTCGAATAAACCTTCTGCTGCCACCATTCTTCTGACTGCGGCCAATTCCTCTGGTGAACGAACGTAAGGAATCATTACCCAAAGATTCTTGTACTTATGTCGTACCTCTTTTATTGCTCGTAATTCAAGCATAAAAACTTCTGGATCTGCAATGTAACGATATGCACCGCGATATCCAAGCATTGGATTCGGTTCTTCAGGTTCCCAAGCCTTACCGCCCGGTAATGCTCTATACTCGTTTGTTTTAAAATCTGTTGTTCTATAGACAACAGGGCGCGAACCAAAGGCTTTACAAAAAGTCATTAGATCTTTTGATAATTTCTCAATGAATTTTTCCTGCTTCTTTAGTTTTATTGCTTCTTTAGGATGAATGCCTATGTTGGCAATCATAAATTCAGCTCTTACCAATCCTGCTCCATCAATATTTTTTTTGGCCACTCTTTTGGCTAAATCAGGTTCTCCAAGATTTACATAAAGCTTAGTGGCTGTCTTTAGCTTCAATTCTCTTTCTTTCTTGGGTTTAACCTTCAATATTTCAGTCTTAATATTGCCTCCCAGAAAAACCAATCCCTTGCTTCCATCTACTGTAACCAAAAGATTGTCCTTTAATTTGGTAGTTGCTTCTTTTGTGCCAACTACGCATGGAACGCCTAGCTCCCTTGAAACTATGGCGGCATGACTTGTTTGACCTCCCTGATCAGTAACAATCGCTGAGGCTTTTCTCATTGCCGGAACAAAATCTGGTGATGTCATTTCCGAAACAAGGATGTCTCCACTTTTTACTTTATCGATTTCTTTAGCACTTTTTAATATGCGGACATGCCCTGTAGCTATCCCTGGGCTAGCCGGAGCTCCTGTAAGTATGTGTGATTTTGCACTCTCAATCCCTTCCACTTCAGGTTTAGAGCCTTTCTTTTTGTCTTTCGTTTCAAGCGTTGTTGTAACTGGTCTTGTTTGAACTATGTATAAGTTCTTTCCTTGCTTTGCCCACTCAACATCTTGGGGGAAATAATAGTGTTTGTGAAGCTTGTCTGCAATTACCGCTAGTTTTGTTATTTCTTTATCATTTATTTTCTGCAAATTTCTTTTCTTTTTTGGAACATCAATTTTTTTTGTGTCTGCCCCTTTTTTAACAAGTTGAACAGATTGATCTGAAATTTTTTTAGAAAGTATAGAAAATGTCTCTTTTTGCACCGAATATCTGTCCGGTACAACCTGTCCTTTTACCATAAATTCTCCTAAACCCCATACTGCCTCGATAATTATTTTGTTTTTATCATTCGTAACAGGATCTATTGTAAAAACCACTCCACTAACCTCAGATTGAACCATCAGCTGAACCATTACGGAAATTTTTACTTTTTCGTGAGAAATATTATTTTCTTCGCGGTAAAAAATTGCTCTTGCCGTAAAAAGAGATGCCCAACATTTTTTTACCGTTTCTATTAAATTTGCTTCCCCCTTAATATTTAGAAAGCTCTCTTGCTGACCAGCAAAGGAGGCTGTAGGTAAGTCTTCAGCAGTGGCGGATGATCTTACTGCAACCAGGGATTTTTTAAATCTTCCAGATAGTTTTTTGTATGCGGCGAATATATTTTGTGCAACTTCTTTTGGGGTATTGCTCTTTAAAATGAGACGTTCAATTTGTTTGGACGCGGCGTTAAGTTGGTTAGGTTCACTCTTGTCTGTAGCCTTTAAAATGTTGCTAATTTGCTTATTTATATCATTTTCGTCCAGAAAAGCATCATAGGCAGCAACCGTTACAGCAAAACCATTAGGGACGGGAAAGCCTGCCTTCGTCATTTCTCCCAGATTGGCCCCTTTTCCTCCAACTAACGGTAAATCGTCCTTGTCGATTTGATTAAAGAAGAGTATATATTTTTGGGCAGTCACATAATTATTTTAGATTAAATGTCTAAAGAGTAAAAGAGGAAAGAATTATTAGTCCGAAAGTTTCTTTTTAAAATAATCAACCCAGGGGATTTCTGCCGGGTCAACATTGTTTAAAACAGCGAGATAGAAACTCACAAAAGTACCAAGAGCGAGAATTTCAACAACTTGCTCCATTTTTGTTCCAGACCTTACGACGTAACAATCTTGACTTATTGAATTTTTTTCTATTACTTCGGCTGTTAAAGGATATCGCCTCAAAACTCTTTCAGAATAAAGTTCTGATTTTAGAAAAAGGAAGTGCAAGATTTCTTTAGCTTTAGCAGGAAACCTCAACCCCTCCGTTAAATGATGATTCAACTCAGGAATTTCAAAAAATGTGCTGAATGTTTTAGATGTTTCGTTAAGCTGGTTCTTGAAAGTATAAGCCGTACCACTCAAGTGTTCCGAGGCTACGATAAGAGGTATCTTTCTCTGAATTCCATTAGCTAATATTTTGGCCATATTTTTTATTTCAGGCGTCCTTGGTCCAAATTCATCGATAAATTTACCTAAGCACTTATTGATATCATTGAAACGCTCCGTTGGCAGAGTGATGAAGTTTGTTTTGTTTAACAATGCCAAGATACTAAAAATTGAATATCCTAAAGCAAGCCTTGGTTGTTTTCCGGGGTTATGCTTGGGATCATAAACGTAAGCCATCAATTCTTCATTCTTAACCAATTCTGCAAGCTTTCCTCCTGTTGTTATAACAAATACGCATGCGTTCCTTTCCAAAGCAAGGTGGGCACAAGACAAAGCTTCTTCGGTATTTCCTGAGTAGGAGGAGATAATTACAAGGCTATCATTATTAACATAACCAGGTATGTAGTATTGTGTAAAAATTTCCATTGGTGCTCTGATATATTTATCTGTAAAAGAATCGATAACTCTTTCACCAAGCGCGGAGCCTCCCATTCCACAAACCACAATATTTTTAGTGTTGGCAAAAGATTTTGGGAGTTTCAGTTTGCTGACTTCTACCCATGCCTGTTCTGCCTGCTTAGGCAACAACTTAATAGAAGAAAGAACTCCTTTTTCATCAAACTTTTTAATCGTTTCTAAGGAATCAAGTTTATTCATTCTGAGTAATTATTTCCTTTACAAATTTAACTCCGTCATCAAGAAGTGTTTTGGCTTTGTCTTCTGCAGCACTTTCGGCAAAAACTCTAAATTCAGGGGCATTTTGCGAAGACCTAAAAAGTATCCAAGATTGGTCATCAACCCAAATTTTCAAACCATCGATTTTCTCAACCTTAATACCTTTAAATCTCCTTTCTGCCTCTTCCATGATTTTATCCTTCAACTCCCACTTATAATCAACTTTTGTTCTTAACATATAATATTTGGGGAGCTGGGCAAACATTGATGAAAAACTACCATTCAATTTAGAATAGAGGCTTATTATCTTCATTGTCATCGAACCACCATCCCGGGTATACATAATTTCCCCCGAAATAGCTCCTCCATTTGGCTCAAAGCCAAAAGGGGCTTTATGTTCTTTCATTTTTCCAACAACATAGGGTGAACCCACCTTGGTTCTAATTATCTTTTTGCCAATCGCCTCCACCACTTGTGAAGAGCTAATTGTAGTAACTACAGTATCGCCGGGAGAGTGCTTAGCCACTAATGAACAAGAGTATTCTCCTTGAATAAATTGGCCTTTCTCGTCAATGAAAACCACTCTGTCGCCATCCCCGTCATAGGCAATGCCAAAATCACAGTTTTCTTCTACAACGGCTTTCTTTAACTCCTCCGTCTCTGCTTTATCGTCTGTATCAGTATCTCTAGCAATGAAATCTTTTTCCGTATCACAATTAATTTCAAATATTTCAAGTCCAAGCTTTCTTAATAATGCAGGTATGACAATGGACTGAGCGCCGTTGGCGCAATCAACAGCAACCTTCCATTTTGGTAAAGAATCTTTTATCATTTCAAACAACATTTGGCTGTAAAGATCCCGAGCCCGACTTTCTTGTTGTGTCCTTGCCTCTAATTCGGGCGGTTTCTCCTTTTCTTTCAGCTCTTCATAGATGCTTTCAATATTTTTCTGGTCTTCATATGAGACTTCTTCATCATGAGCGTAAAATTTAACTCCATTTAGTTCCGGTGCAATATGGCTTCCTGTGACCACTACCCCCGCTTCGATTTCCGTATTTTTAATTAGCCAATTCATAGATGGTACTGGGGTGATTCCTTCATCAAACAATTTTAGATCACTTGTGGCTAATCCTTTAAAAAGTTGCTTTTTAATTCGAGGACTTGAATCTCTCGGGTCAATACCAACCGCAATTGGGCCAGTTTTGTAATGTTTCTCCAAAAATTTTATGAAGGTTTTGCCGATATCGAAGCAAAATTGTTCCGTGAACAATGTGTCAGCGGGTCCTCTGATCCCACTCGTTCCAAAAAGACTTTTCTTCTCGGGCATAATATAAGTCTATATTATTCTAATTCGCTTGCAATTATGAAATCGAGAGAGTCAACAATATTTGCCTTGGATGTTTTTACCTCTATGTCTACCTCTGCAAATGTTTTAATTAATTCTTCAATTTTTCCATTTTCAAAACGACTTGCTTGTTGGGTCAGCTTGGAAACACGCCAGGCGGGATAAGACATGCTGTTTCTATCCAATGTTGCCCAATACAAATCCCTGAAGTGACGAGATAAAAGATTAAAAATATATTCAGGTGACTCCTCTTTAATGACCTCGTGCAATAACTTAATCGAGTTTGTTGAGTTGCCTGGCCAAAAAGATTCGAGAAATTTAAAAATCAATTTCGGAAGTTTATATTCCTCAGTTTTTGTAACTTTGGGAATTAATTTCAACAGGTTATTAGTGATCGTGCCATCATGATAAATGATTGTCGTTCCAGAAAGTCTTTTTATGTTTTTCTTTAACCACTCAAAGTCGGTTTTTTTAATTTTTGCCAGATTTTCCATTACATAAAGCCTTTCTCCTTCAAATAAGTTCGAGGTCGTGAATTTTTCAGGAAGGGACAGATTATTGCTAGAATCTATCTTTACTATTTCCCAACCACGCTCTTTAGCGACCTGAATTAGCATTTGTAGTCGATTATAGCTATCAAGGGAGTGATCCCCGTGTATAAGGATTATTTTCATTTTATTTACCTTTTCTATGTTTCCTATATTCATTTAGCAAAACTTCCACTTGTTTATGAAAGTTTCGTTTACCTTTTCGGTAGTGAGGGACTAAACTGCCGGAAAAATTCTTGGGAATATGTACTATTTCATGCAATAAGACCTTGTCTCTTTCTTTTTCTGGTAGCCTGTCATACTTTTCCGAAATAACCTCGATTATATATGAAGCTTCTGCTTGAAGTGCTTTTTGCCAGATCCTTGGAAGTCCCCAAATTCTTGCATATGCTCGTGTTTTTGAATTCGTTGACCTGAAACCATGAAGACTATCATTTTTAAGCCAATCTAAATCTAAATTTTTCGATAAATATTTAATTCTCTTATCTACATCTGGAGCAGGTTGCCAATCTATCCTCGCAGCCTTCGCTTTTTTTCTTTTAGGCTTTAGTTGGACGCGTAGATTATATTTTGTAAACCTCTGCATCCTCTTTTACCTCCTGGTCAACTTTTAATCCTACCACATCACCCTTTTTTGCAGAATCAATTTTATCGTGTTCTATTTGCATTGATTCCACTTCTTGCTCAAACATATCCTCTCCGCCGCGTACAAACTTAATCTTGTCTCCCTTAGACAACCCTCCGTCTAGTTCAACTACGGCTACGCCTATTTTGTCGTAATAGTGTTTTACTTTGCCTATTTTAAAATCTGCCAACTTTTAATCACCCCCTTCACTTTACATTTTCTGAACCAACTACACAACGTGCATGACACAGAGCCACTGCCAAACCGTCGGCTGCATTATCAAAATGAGTTTTCTTTCCTTTTTTGCTTCGTACTTTCGCTCCTAATATTTTTCTTACGGACTTCTGAATTATCTTTTTATCTGCCCTGCCATCTCCTGTAACCACTTTTTTAATCCGTCCTGGAGCATACTCCGCTATTTCTGTATTCGCTCTTGCGGCAGAAAACAGCATCACACCTAGTGCTTGTCCTACCCTAATCGCCGTCTTGGCATTTCGAGCAAAGAAGATCTTTTCAATTGCCATAACGTCAGGCTTGTGCTTACGGAAAATCTTCATCATCTCCATATAAATTATTTCCAACCTTTTCCCGGGAGATCCGTTTTTGTCGGTCTCAATCAGACCAAAATCCACAACATCATAGTTTTTATTTTCCACTTTAATGATGCCGTAACCGGTAGTCGCCGTGCCTGGATCTATACCTAAAATAAGCATGTCTTTCATTATACTACGAAATACTATCATTGAAGGATATTGGGTCTTCTGCGGCTCGTTTACATAAGTTTGACACAAAGTAAATTATATCTTATAATGTAATTTCTATTCAGCAGTCGCTCTTTAACCGTCTGTCAAGAAAAACAACTCTTGTCTCGCATTCAGAACCTTAAAAGGAGGGTTACGATGAATATTCCTACCATACAGCTTATAGTAGGTACCACGTTCGTAGTTCTTGCGTGTTTTGTTATAATTACACGCACTTTTGCGACAAAGGTTACGCCATATATCGCATCTCTTTATTCATTGACCTGCGTAATTTTAGCATTCGTTAGCGCGCTAGAATTGATAGCAAAAATATCGACTGGGCAGGAAACATACGTTTACCTGACTTTATCTTTGCCCCCTGTCATAGGATATTTTGCGTCAAGTATCATTATGCTGGCCTCTATACCTTGGTTCTATCTAGTCGCCAAACGAGGTGAAAAATGATTCAAGCGTTAATAAATTTCTACGGTGTCAACACCATACTGCTTGAGTGCTGCCTTAGACCTATTGGCGTTCTTTTTGTCATTTTCGGCATTCCCTTAGTGTGCCAGAATAAGGCGAAAGAGAGTCGAGTCAAAGGCCAGGTGATAGTGGGAGCAATATTGATTGGTTTTGGAGCACTCTTGCTGACGTATTAGTTTATAAGTTCATAAACAAAAGCGCTGGACTAGGTCGTACAGATTATCGTACACCTTTCTTCAGCGCTTGTTTCATTTTAAAAGGCTGTTTTCCAAAAAATGTTAATTTCTTCCTTTTTAGAATGTTTGATTTTTTTACTTTGCTTAAAAATTGCGGTTTTGAAATTTTGAATATTTTATAAGGTATGTTTCTTTTAAGATGGCTGTAGATTTGTGTCTGGCGGGCGGCCTTGAATTCTTTAACAGTTTGCCTAAAATGAGTATTAAACCTCTTTTTATCCCTTTTTGTCATGGATTACTAATATTTTACTACAGCTATGCAAAATGTGTTTTAATCTTTTTAACTGTTGTATTGCTTCCATGGCCAGTATAAACAACTGTTTCATCAGGAAGCTTTAATAATTTTTTAATCGATTCCATTAGGTGATTATTGTTGGAGTATGCAAAATCTGTTCTGCCTACACCACCATTCTCAAAAACAGTATCACCGGCAAAAAGAGCTTTTGCTTTTTTGCAATAAAGAGAAATTCCGCCCGGTGTGTGCCCCGGTGTTTCAATAACCTTCAAAACATATTTTCCAACCTTAATTTCATCACCTTCTTTTAAATATTCATCCACAAGAGGTGGTGGATCAGTTTGTATTCCAAGAAAATGCTTTGCTGAGGATCGAAGTCTCTTTAAAAGAAATTCGTCATTTTTATGAATCAAAAAGGGGATGCTATAGGCAAGTTTAAGTTCTGTAACAGCCAACAGATGATCAAAGTGCCCATGGGTGGCAATGATTTTAGAAGGTGTCAAATTCAAATCTGTCAAATGCCTGGCAATATAATCAGCATCATCACCAGGATCAATGATAATACAATCTGAAGCTTGGCTATCAAATACCAAATAACAGTTAGTTTGAAGTTGACCTGTTACTACTTTTCTAATCTTCAAGATAGTTACACAGTATTATACCAACATCTATCATTACTAGAGGGAAAATCTAGTTTATTTCTTTGAAGTTTTCTTCACCTTCACATTCTTTGTCTGTTTTTTTGCCGCAGATTTACTTTCTTCCTTTTTCCCCGCTCTTGTATATATCGCGTCTATCTCTTTTCTGGATTTCTCCCTAATGTAATAAAGTTTGGCTCTTCTAACCCCTCTCAGGCCTTTCTTGACCACTTCAATTTTGTCGATTGTTGGCGAAGCCAAAGGAATAATACGCTCAATACCTATCTGTTGCGCCCCTATTCTTCTTACCGTAAAAGTTTTACTTTCATCTCTTCCCTTTATCTTTAATACAATTCCTTCAAAAGCTTGCTGTCTAGTTTTTTCTCCCTCCTTGATTTTAGTAAATACACGAACGGTATCGCCAACGCCAAATTTTGTTTGTGTTTGCTTGCCTTCACTAGATATTTGTATATGTGTTGCAGTAAGTGCCATTTTTCTAAAATAAACGCCCACTTTTTGTGGGACGATGTCTATTGTACATCAGGTACGGCATTTCCTTCAAGAGCCTCCGCAATCCTTTGCGCTAACCTTGCGTTCCAGGTTATCTTATAAGGTAGTTTTACTTTTTCTTCCTTTCTTCCCTCAAAAACCAAAATCACTTTTTGTTCACCTGGGTGCTTTAATAAAAGCTTTTTTAATTGGGATAAGTCGCTTCCCTTTGCTTTTTTTGGCACCTTTATATAAACAATTTGGTTATTTTCGTTTTTTTCATCCGTACTTGTTTCTATCGTATCTACTATAAGGGTAGGTGCGTCCTCCCGATTATCTACCCTCCCTGAAACAATAAGTGCTTTGTTATCTATCCAGTGATCTCGAGTTTGGCTAAATATTTTTGGAAATATTACCAATTCAAGAGACCCAGTATCATCTTCTACTCTTACAAAAGCCATTTCTTGGCCTGATCGTCTTGTGACAATTATTTTTACTTCTGAAACTATGGCTGCTATCCTAACATTCTCGCCGATCGTTTCATGAGGTGATATTTCAAAAATCTTGTGCGTGGCTTTATGTTCTAGAGGACCAATAATTTCACTTAACGGGCGCGCCGACAAAGAAAATCCAAGAAGTTGTCTTTCTAGCGCCTGCAATTCCTCGTCTGAAAACTCATCCATATCCTCCATTATTTGCACGCTCTGTGTTTTAGAACTTTTAGTAATTTCATCTTGAGAAAATAGACCTTGCTGTCCTTTTGACGCCTTAGGCTTAGAAACTCTATTTCTAATCTCCTCATATGTGGCTAGCAAAACGGCCCGTTTTCCATATGCACTTAGGGCGCCCACTTTTATTAGACTCTCTAAAACCTTTTTGTTAACCCTTCTTGCATCAACTCTATTTAGAAAATCTGCAAATGATAGAAACTCGCCCTCGTTGCGTGCCTCTAATATGGCCTCAATAGCCGCTTTCCCCACATTTTTAATAGCATTTAAGCCAAAACGGATACCATTTTCATCTAAAGCTCCTTTGTCATCCGATATAATGAAATCTACCGCACTTTCATTAATGTCTGGTGGCAACACTTGTATACCCATTCTTCTACACTCATGGACAGCCGCAGAAATTTTTTCAGAGTCATTACATTCTGCCGTTAACAAAGCGCACATAAACTCTACTGGGTAGTTAGCTTTAAGATAAGCTGTTTCGTAGGCAACCATGCCATAGCTCGTTGCATGGGCTTTATTAAACCCGTAACCCGAAAAAGGCTCTATTAATCTAAATAATTCCTCTGCTTTCTTTTTCTTCATCCCTTTCTTTATTGATCCCTCAATGAATTTAATTTTCTGCTTTTCCATTTCCTTTGGTACTTTTTTACCTACTGCTTTTCTGAATTTATCTGCTTCTTCCCATGTATAGCCCGCAATGTTAATAGCCGTGGTTAGCACATCGTCCTGATATACTAATAGGCCATAAGATTTGCTCAAATATTCTTTCATTCGTGGATCAAAATATTTAATTTTACTTGGATTATTTTTGCGCAGAATATATTCTGGAATTTGAGCCATTGGTCCCGGACGATAGAGGGCCACCATAGCCATCAGATCTTCTATTTTTGTCGGCTTGAGGTCTTTTAAGTACCTAGTCATTCCTGAACCAGAAAGCTGGAAAACTCCCATTGTGTCTCCTCTAGACAACATTTCATAAGCTTTTTTGTCGTTTAGGGGTATTTCTTGTAGATCTATTTTTTTGCCGCAAACTTCTTCTATTATTCTAATGGCGGACCCTAATATTGATAAGTTCCTCAAACCCAAAAGATCAAATTTCAGAAGACCTACGGCTTTCGGCGACATGTTTGGGTCAAGAGCATACATATCATACTGGGTAATGATCCTTTTTCCTTCAGGATCATTCTGTATTGGGGTGAAATTCGTTATCTCTTCGGGGGCTATCACTAAACCTGCAGCATGAACAGATACGTGCCTTACATTTCCTTCTATCTGTTTTGCTAAATCTATAATCTTTTTAGCATCTTTATCATCGTCGTAAATCTCTGCCAGCTCCTTTGAAATTGTCATTGCCTTATCAATATCCATAGGAAAACCTTGGGATCCTATTGGAATCAATTTCGCTATCCTGTCTCCAGTCGAATAAGGATAGCCTAATACGCGCGCCGTGTCGCGTACGGAGGCTTTAGCCATCATTCTTCCAAAGGTGTTAATTTGAGCAACTTTGTTGTGTCCATACTTTTCGCCAATGTAGTTTATAATTTCTTCTCTTCTGTCATCGGCAATGTCAAAATCAATATCAGGCGGCGAAGGACGCCATGGGGTTAAAAATCTTTCAAACGGAAGATCATATTTCAATGGATTGATATTAATAATTCTCATTGCATATGACACTAATGAGCCGGCCGCCGAACCCCTAGTGTTAGTGACAATACCGCTTTCAGCTGCCCAATTTGCAATATCTGCCATTATTAAAAAGTATGTTGCATATCCTTTGTCTTCTATAATCTTCATCTCATAATTCAACCTTTTTTTAATTTCGGGCGTTACTTTTTTAACCCTTTCAGCTATACCCTTCCAAACAATTTTTTCCAACTCCTCATCTGAAGTTTTGCCCTCAGTAAGCTTGTATTTTGGAAAATGCCACTTGTCCAGTGTTATTTCTAAGTTGCATTTCTCAGCAATCTTAACAGTGTTATCCACCGCCTCTGGTACATCGGAAAACCTTTCAGCCATTTCATTTGGAGTTGTTACATAAAAAGCCGGCGTGTCTATAAATCTAATTCTTTTTGTGTCAGAAACATTTTTGCCAGTGGCAATGCAAACAAGAGCGTCTTGGGCTGAAGCATCTTCCTTTTTAATATAATGGGCATCATTTGTGGCCACTAGTGGAATTCCCAATTCTCGACTTAGTTTAACAATACCTTTATTTATCTTTTCCTCCGTATCGGCCATTCTTACCACTCCCTGCCGTATTTCCTGATTATCTATTCCGGGGACATATTGATTATAATTATGTCTTTGGATTTCCAAGTAATAGTCCTTCCCGAAAACATCTAAAAACCATTTCGCAACCTTTTTGGCCTCAGAATAATCGTCATTAATTAAAGCTTGAGGTACCTCTCCCTGAGCACACGCAGACGTACAAATCAGGCCCTTTGAGTATTTCGCTAAAGTTTCTCTATCAAACCGCGGACGGTAATAATAACCCTCAAGATGAGCAATTGAAGTTAGTTTCATTAGGTTCTTATACCCAAGATTATTCTTCGCAAGGAGAAGTAAGTGAAAATTTTTGAATTTCCCTCTTTCTGGTCTAAGTTTGTGGTCTACGTTTGTCGTATATGCCTCAATTCCTATTATTGGCTTAACGCCTTGGGCTCTTACTTCTTTATAAAACTCTATGGCTCCGTACATCGCACCATGATCGGTTATAGCCACCGAATTCATTCCAGACTTTTTAACATGCGATGTTAAATCGGATATCTTACTTAAACCATCCAGAAGTGAATATTCTGTATGTAGATGAATATGAACAAACTTCTTAGGCATAATCTTTTTGTCTTCTTCCTATTTCCTTATTAAGATTTCTTTAAAGACTCTAAAAGGAGTTCTCTTGTTAACTTTGGATCACCCTTTCCTTTAAGCTCTTTCTGTACTGCTCCTACTAAGAATCCTATTACATTTACTTTTCCACTTTTGTAATCCTGAACTGCCTTCTTCTCTTGCAATACTATTTTTACCACTTCTTTTGCCACTACTTTTTCACTCGCATATACCTTTTTTGTAAGATCTACTAAGTTTTTGACTAATCCAGCTGGCTCTTCATATTTCTGATCTAGATGCTGATTGATCATAGCACCCGCTATCATTTTCACCGACAAGCTGTGTTTATGTCCCAACTCAATAGCGCTTTCAAAATATTTTGCTCTATCAATATTCTGAACCAATACTTCTATGTAGTTTTCTGGTAATTTATATTCCTTAGAATATCTTTCTCGTTTTTTTGCAGCTAATTCGGGCATTGTTTTACGAATATTCTCAATTTCCTCGTTTTCAATTCTAACAGGAGGTATGTCGGGTTCTGGAAAATATCGGTAGTCCTTCTCTTCTTCTTTTACCCTTTGTAAATAGGTATCTTGCTTTGCCTCATCATAACCCCTAGTTTCTTGGGCAATTCTTTTCCCCGACGAAAGTATCTTTTCTTGTCTCACTAGTTCTGCTTTGATTGCTTTTTTGAGAAACTTGAAAGAATTTATGTTTTTCAATTCAACTTTATAATCAGGTATTTTTTGTGCATCGTTAGATAAAGAAACATTTGCTTCAAGACGCATTGAGCCTTTTTCCATATCTGCACTTGAAATACCTAAATAACGTACAACAAGCTGCACTTCTCTTAGAAACTTTTCAACATCTTCTATATTCCTAAAGTCCGGTTCCGTAACCATTTCGACAAGAGGCACACCACTTCTATTAAAATCAACTAGAGTAACTTTCTTTTTGTTTATCTCGTTGTGTATTAGCTTGGCCGTATCTTCTTCTAGGTGTATTCTCCTTATCCGTATCTTAGTTTTCGTACCTAACTTGCCAGACGAATGAGGAAATTCGAAATCACCGCTCGAACATAAAGGCTCATCGTATTGGCTAATCTGATAACCCTTTGGTAAATCTGGATAAAAATAGTGTTTTCTGTCAAATTTAGAAAAAGTATTGATTTTGCAACCAAAGGCTATTCCAAGTTTGACAGTGTCCTCAATTGCCTTTTTATTGGCAAATGGAAGCGCGCCAGGTAACCCGAGGCAAACCGGACAGGTTAGGGTGTTGGGTTTTTTAATAAAATGGTCTGTATCACACCCACAAAACATCTTAGAAAAAGTTCCTAATTCTATATGGACCTCCAGACCAATTATCGGTATGAATTTCGATGACTTATTCTCCATTTTTATAAAAGTTTAGCCCTTCATCAATTACACTCTGGCCGTATTTCTTTGAAAAGAATAGCGCAGTTATAACTAATCCTGTCAGAAGAAACATTAATAGTCGTATTCCAAAAATTTCAGTTATTGCACCCGAAAATATCACTGGGAAAACCGTTGCTACCGTTACCAGAAACCAATAATTACCAAAAACCCTCCCTCTTAAACCACCAGGTGTCTTTTCCTGTAAATATGTTTGAGAAGGGATAAGAATACCAATAAACGAAAGGCCAATTAATAATACACAGGTTGTTCCCAATATAATCCTTCCATAATTTGTTATTTCAGGAAGAATAAAGGTAAATATAAACAAAATAAGTGCCATCATTTGTAAAAAGGTTTCTATTACTCTCTTCTTTCGCCAACCTTTGTTTAGTAAACGAGTCACAACAAAAGTGCCGATGGCGGCTCCTATACCGGCTGGCACAACAATCATCACTCCAGCTGAGTTAACATTTATTCTGAATATGTCTTCCGCCAATACCGGCATACTGACTACAATCACAGACAAAGAAACTGACAATCCCATCATAAGAACAAATGGTAATAATATTGATCGATTTTCTTTAATAAACTTATATCCTTCTATTATCCGTGAAAAGAATTTATACAAGGCTTGTTCGAAACTTCGTGGCATTCTTTCCCTTGTCCTCATCGTTGGTAGAAAACTAACACTAATAAAGGCCAGTAATAGAAAGAATGAACAAAGATACAGGGAAGAACTGAAACCTAGTGTGTGATTTAATAATCCGGCAAAACCAAACCCAATTATTAAGGCAGCTTGTTGAGTCAAGAAAAATAAACCGTTGGCCTGAGGAAGAGATTTTTTCTTTACTAATGACGGAAGAGATGCCGCTTCAGCCGGAACATAAAACTGATTAAAGAAAGAATAGGTAACCGCAATTCCATACAGTAAGAAAAAGCTTGTCTCGTGTAAAAAGGCATAAACAAAGATAGCTGCTGATTGTAATAAATTTGCAATAACAAGCATTTTTCTTCTGTCAAATATGTCAACACTAGCGGCAGCAATTGGGCCTATTAATATTGCCGGTAGGGCATACGCAACCCATAAAAATGAAGTAGCGATAGATGAACCTGTCCGTTCATAAAGTCTTATTAGCAAGAGGAAGTTCATAATGTTAATCGTCAACTGAGAAAGAACCTGAGAGGTCCAAAGATAAACAAATTTAGAATTCTTTATTAAAGGTTTAAAGTCTTGCATGTATTTTTTATTGAAAAGCTATTTTCGGTTTCCAGCCAACCGTCCTTTGATACAGCTTGCCAAGTTTAAATAGCGTAGGCTCAGAAAATCTTGCACCCATTAATTGAAAGCCAAGAGGCAGCCCCTTACTTGAAAATCCGCTAGGGATAGCCAATCCAGGGATTCCTGCAACGTTTGCTGCTGCTGTTAAAACATCAGCCAAATACATTTGCAGTGGATCTTCTGCTTTTTCTCCCAATTTGAATGCTGGTGTGGGTGAAACTGGAGCAATAATAGCGTCAACTTTGTTAAATGCATCTTCAAAATCTTCAATTATTTTTGATCGCACCTTTTGCGCTTTTAAATAATATGCATCGTAATATCCTGCTGACAATACATACGTTCCTAGCATGATTCTTCTTTTTGCTTCGTCTCCAAAAGAATCTCTATTCTTTCCATATCTAATTCCATCATATCTGCCGAGATTTGAAGATACTTCGGCGGGCTGAACAATGTAATACACCGATATTGCATATTTTGTATGAGGTAGGCTTATATTTACTAGTTCAATACCTTGACTTTTAAAAATATCAGCTGCTTCTTTTACAGATTTTTCTACTTCGGAATCTAATCCTTTTATAAAGTATTCCTTTGGTATGCCTATTTTGATTTTACTGTTCGATTTATTGGATCTAATATTTTTCACAGTACTATCTCTTTCGTCTTCTCCCTTAGTAACCTCAAACACCTTTTCCACATCATCGACTGTCATTCCAAAGTGACCTACAGAATCAAGAGAAGAAGCCATTGCAATTACCCCATACCTTGGTACAACTCCGTATGTTGGCTTGAATCCGACAATTCCACAGAAATTTGCGGGTTGCCTTATTGAACCACCTGTATCCGTCCCTGTGGCGATCAAAGAAAACTGTGCTGAGATAGCAGCTGCAGAACCACTAGATGAGCCCCCTGGTACATACTCCTTTTGCCAAGGGTTTTTTGTTGAACCAAAATCAGAATTTTCTCCTGAGGCTCCATGAGCCCAAGCGTCACAATTAGTTTTACCTAAGGTAATTGCTCCCGCATCTTCCAATCTCTTTACAACTGTTGCTGAATAAACAGGAACAAAGTTCTCTAAAACTTTTGAAGCAGCCGTAGTTCTCAGTCCTTTTGTCAAAAACAAATCTTTATGAGCAACAACCACCCCGAGTAAAGGATTTTTATCAAATGCTGCTTCTCCTAATTCTTCTATTTTTTTATCTACCTCTTTTGCCTGCAAATAGGCCATTTCTTCTGACAATGTCAGAAAGCTGTTTATATCTTTATCAAATTTCTCTATTCGGGCAAGATACGCGTCAACTAATTGCACCGCGCTAAATTTTTTCTTAATCAACCCTTCTTGGGTTTCTTTTATTGTTAGAGGTATTTCCATCTTATTCGTTCGTCGGTTGAAACACTGCATCCACCACAAAATATCCGTTGTGGTCTGTTTCTGTTCCTGAGAGAGCCTCGTCTTGAGACAAAACATTCTCTAAATTCTTGTTGTCTTGTCTTGAAACGTTTTCCAGCCCGATAGTTTGACTAGTCGGATCGGTATTTGAAGTATCAGCTTTGTCTAATTCTTTTACGTAAGAAATTATTTCTGAAAGTTGTTTGGAAAACTTGTTTATCTCGCTGTCAGTGATTTTTAATTTCGCTAACTTAGCCACATGCTCAACGTCTTTTTTGCTTATTTTGCTCATGTTTTCATACTATCTTATATCTACGAGAATACAACAACAAGCATTTATTCAGGTCAATGTATTTTGGGCAGAAGATACCAACATCAGGCCATACTACTAAGAACCTTAATTCTTTCGGCTACTGGAGGATGGGTATTAAACATCCCCGAAAACCGATTAATAGCTCCGTGAGCTTTATCTTTGAAAGGATTTACGATATAGAAATGAGCCGTTGCTTTGTTGGCTACCTCCAAAGGCTCTTTGTCTAAAGAAATTTTTTCTAAAGCTGATATCAAACCTTGAGGCTGTCGTGTAATGGCTATAGCGCCGGCATCTGCCATAAATTCACGCCTCCTCGAAATCGCAAGTTGTATAAGCTTCGCTATAATCGGAGCTAAAATTGCAAAAAGAAGGCCAAGGATTATAAATAGGGCATCTAGTTGATTTCCTCGTCTATCTGAACCTCTTTTTCTCATCCAACTTGCACGCAAAAACCAATCACCAAGAAGGGCAATTAAACCTACTAAGACTGTCACAATACCAGCAAGACGTATGTCGTAATGTTTAATATGACTTAATTCGTGGGCAACAACACCTTCCAGTTCTGTCCTAGTAAGTTTATCTAACAACCCCCGAGTTGCACATATCACCGCATGATCGGGATCTCTTCCTGTTGCGAATGCATTAGGCGCCGTATCGTTTATTACATAAGCTTTTGGTTTTGGAAGACCAGTGGCTATGCTTAAATTCTCAACCACTGTATAAAAAGCAAAATCCTTTTTCCTATCCGCCGGTTTTGCACCGGAAATTGCCAACACGATTTTGTCACTAAAATAATAACTACCGATACTCATCAGTCCTGAAATAATGAAGGCAATGCCTACATACCCAAGTCCTCCCGTTCTATAGCCCGAATATGCACCAAACGCTTGGGCAAAAACATAAGTGGCCAGTGTTATAAATAACACAAACGCAACCACAACAATCACACTTTTGCGCTTATTAGCACTAATTGCTTCGTAAATATTAATCATTGATAAATTTAAAGATTCACCTTCGGCGTTTTTACATCTTTTGAAGATACGCTTGTGTGTTCTCCTTTTTCGGGAGTAATTAATCCAGGTAATTCTCCAAATTTAAACATACCGGCAATTATGTTTGAAGGCACGCTAACTCTTTTAACGTTAAAATCGGCTGTTAAATCAATTACCAGTCTTCTTGAATACATCACCTTATCAGAAGTGTCTCTTAACTCATCCATCAACTTTGTCACAACCCCTGCTCCTTTTATCTCCGGATTGCTTTCGACAAGTACTTGTATTTTTGGTAAAACCTGGGCAAATTGACTTCCAGCATCCGCCATCTTTTGTACATCACCGGATTTAACCGCACGATCAATTGCTTTTCTAGCGCTTGTTAGGTCCTTAAAAATTCCTTTCTCGTGTTTTAGATATCCTTTGGCTGAAGACTCCAAATTCGGAATTAAATCCGCCTGTCTTTTTAACTGATTGCCTATTTCCTGAACAGCCGCTTTGATTCTGGCTTTAGCCGAAACAAAGAAGTTGTATGTGGATACAATCCAAAATATTAAAACAACAGCTATTCCAATTAAAATATAATTCATCTATCTATCACCCCCTGACCAAAGATTACTTTACCATTTTTAGAAATTCTCTTAAAGGCTTCGTATTTACAATATCTGATTTGGTCGCCCAACCACGTCTTCCTACCGACACACCAAATATCATGTTATTCAAACTGTCTTTGTGGTGAGCATCTGTTCCCATGGTTAACTTTACTCCTTCTTTTGTCGCATCCCGGACGATAACATCCGGTAGATCTAATCTTATCGGCTCAGCATTAATTTCAAGCCATTTATTATTTTGTTTACAAAAGTCAAAAATCTGCGGCCAGTTAAGTTCTACTCCTTCCCGATAACCGAGTTTTCTTCCAGTTGGATGAGCAAATATTTTTACTTTAGGGTGGGCTAGGGCACTGAGAATTCTTTTGGTAACAGTATTTCTAGGTTGTTTGAAGCTCGAATGAATGGAAACAAGGGCAAAATCTAACAACTCTAACCCCTCGTCAGGAACAGGCAGTCGCCCATCTGGTAAAATATCTATCTCGAGGCTATTGAACACTTTTTTTACGCTCCCTGTCCCCTTTTCTGCTATTGAGGAATTAAGTTTTTCAATTCTTTCTTTCTTGCGCTTAAGAATGTCTATTATTTGTTTACCATTATGTCCACTTTGACTGGGGTTATGCTCTGTAAAGGCAATATATTCATAACCCAACTCATTAGCCTTATCTACAATTGCTTCTATCGAGGACTCTCCTAAATCATGACTCGTTTCTATATCAAAATCAGAATGAATTTGTAAGTCGCTTTTTATATCTTTTAATTCTATTAATTTAGGAAGTTTATGGTTAATGGCCGCTTCAATCTCACCTGTGTCTTCTCTTAACTCCGGCTCTATCCAATCCATTCCCAGTTTTTGATAGAAATCTTTTTCGGTAGGACATTTTATCAACTTGCCCTTTTTCTTTATTCCATACTCAGAAAGACTCATTTGCTTTTTTATTGCATATTCCCGCAAAGCAATATTGTGATGCTTCGATCCCGTAAAGTGTTGAAGAAGGGATCCGTATGAATCTGGAGATTGGGCTATTATATCTACTTGCACGCTACCCGAAACAATTATTGATGCTGTTTTGTCTCCCTTTTCTAATACTCTCTGTTTTTTGGGATACTTCGTAAAATGATCAAGAACTTTGACCGGCGAATCAGTGGCAACGGCAATATCTATATCTCCTATTGTTGAAGTATTTCTTCTCAGGCTTCCCAAAACGTCTACATTCTTAACGCTTTTCTCTTTTTTCATCCATTCTATAACTTCATCAGCAACCTTCGTGGCATACGGTAAAAGCAGGCGTCGCTTTTTACTCGTAACTTCCTTGATTGATTTTTCAATCGCTTCTTGAGATTGCTCTCCAAAACCTTCAATGTCCGTCACTTTCCCTTCTTTTATAGCTTTCTTTAACTTCTTAATGGCTCCTTTTGCTTCTTTTATCTTAAGTTCATTTGCCAGTTTAAACGCTGTTTTAGAACCAACTCCAGATACTTTCATCAACTCGAAAGTTGCGGGGGGAATTCCTTTTGCAACAACCTCAAAGTGTTTTGATCTTCCTGTCCTAAATATTTCATCGAGATGTTCTTCAATACTCGCACCTATTCCCGATATCTCCTTGAGTTTTCCGTCATCCCATAAATCTTTAGCCTCAGATGTTAAATGTTCAATAGCATCTGCGGCTCTTTGATATGCAACTATTCTGAATTTATGTTTGTCTTTATCTTTAAGTTGATACGCTGCAGCAATATTCCGGAGCAATTCAGAAATTTCTAAATTAGTCATGTTTTTTGAAAACTTTATCATTACTAGAATTATACATAATATTTGTTTCTAGATTTTAATTGGGTTATAATTTTATTATGGCTAAAAGTAAATTTTCCTACAAAAATACAATTATACTGGGAAGTTTAATTCTCTTCGTTTTTATTATTTTTAGTACTTTAAAACCATTTATTTTTCAACAAAAGATTGAGGTTGCAGAAACTTATTTAATCAATATCCCAAGTTCATGGAATTATGAGAAATTTGTAAACGATGTCTTGAAAGATATTGTGGTTACAAACTACAAAGGCGAAATAAG
>Ga0180008_1000394_pt1 | contig 39305 bp, 32 predicted proteins | sample MM_PW_MetaG_FD_121121 | JGI IMG/M metagenome (GOLD analysis project Ga0180008, IMG submission 121121) | Groundwater microbial communities from the Aspo Hard Rock Laboratory (HRL) deep subsurface site, Sweden - MM_PW_MetaG | ecosystem: Environmental > Aquatic > Deep subsurface > Groundwater... | reverse complement strand
TGCTGGCCTCACTGGTGCTGCTGTTTACCCTGCAAGTGCTGCAAGGCCGCCTGTTTAAATGGCAACGGCAAGGCAAATGAAAAAACCTCAATACTGGCATCAATGGCTGTTGATCGGCCTCGGGCTGAGCCTGATCACCCTGATTCTCCTGGTGCCGCTGGCGCTCATTTTCACTAAAGCCTTCTCCGGCGGCCTGGCGTTGCTGTGGGGCAACCTCGGCGAAGACTACATGCTTCACGCCATCGGCCTCACCCTGCTGGTGGCGGCGCTGACGGTGCCGATTAACCTGTGTTTCGGCATTCTGCTGGCCTGGTGCGTGACGCATTACGATTTTCGTGGGCGCAAGCTGCTGACCACCCTGCTCGACATCCCCTATGCGGTGTCACCGGTGGTGGCTGGGCTCTGTTACCTGGTGGTGTATGGCCTGGAGCACGCGCTGGGGCGCTGGTTCTACGATAACGGCATGCAGCTGATGTTTGCCTGGCCGGGCATCGTCATGGTCACGGTGTTTGTCACCGCACCCTATGTCGCGCGCATCTTGATTCCAGTGATGCAGTCCCAAGGCCAAGATGAAGAAACCGCCGCCCTGTGCCTGGGCGCCAACGGCTGGCAGATCTTCCGCCATATCACCCTGCCGAAAATCAAATGGGCGCTGCTGTATGGCGTGGTCATCACCAATGCCCGCGCAGTGGGCGAGTTCGGCGCGGTGTCGGTGGTGTCCGGCACCATCATCAACCAGACCCTGACCCTGCCCTTGCTGGTCGATCAGCTGAACAACGACTACAAACCCGCCGCTGCCTTTACCGCCGCCGCGCTGCTGGCCTGCATGGCACTGCTCACGCTACTGCTGAAAACCTTTATGGAATGGCGCCAGCGCACGCTGATGCAACAGGCTGAGGCCACTTAAGCAGTCACTCAGGCGCGACAACCCCTCACGCCGCAGGCACCTCACTGCAAGCGGAAGTGCGTCAGCTCGCTAGCGCTCAATACGCGCATGCGTTGCGGCTCAGTGCGGTTAATCGCCTCAAGCAGCGCCAGCGGCACCTGCATGTCCTTGAAGTACGCCACCTTACGGGCACGATTGACGCCGTGCCGGGAGGCCGAATGCACCGAATCACTGCCCGCGTAATAGGGCCGATGGATGCCCACATAACCCCGCACGGTTTTACGCTGCCCCGCCGCCAGCAGGTACACGCAACTGCCTTGGCATACCCCGGTGGAGGGCACCAGGCTGTCAAAGCGGGTTTCGTGCAGCAAACGACCGATGCGCATGGCCTCATCCACGCTGCCGCCAATGCTGTCGAGCATGACAATTTTCCTGGCAAATGTGCCCGGGTTGGCCTTGATGCCTTTGAGTAAGGCCTCATAATCGCCCGGCGCAATATCCTCGGAAACCTTAGCCACCAGGATCCGCCCCAGCGTTTTATGCTGGCCGGCCTGCACCTCAACCTTGGCCTGCGCGGCGCTCGCACACAGCGTCGCCACGCAAATAATTACAGCCTGAAACACACTACGGCCCATAAATCCGACAATTCCTTAAGCAACCTCACCCGTGGGTGGGCAAGATACCTTGCAGCAGCGATCGCGCATACGCCGAATCAGCCTCAATCGACGCCCCCCTTCACCGCAGAGAGAGCCCCGTGGCCACGATGTTCGAAATCCAACAGCAGAACCCCGAGCACTACCGCCAACAAACCCGCCGCAGCACACTAATCATCGCCCTGACGTTCGTTGTGTTGGCCATGCTGCTGTCCACCGCCACCGTCATGTTGTTTGGCCAGCCAGGCGGGGATAATTTCCGCTGGAACCTGACCGGCGTGATTATCGCCCTGCTGCTGACTGTGGCCCTGGTGCGCAGCTTTATGTGGTCACAACCCTGGATGGCCGCAGCAGCCTATGGCTGGCAGCTCAAGCGCAGCCTGATGCGCATCACCAATGTGATGCACCACGTCAAAGCCGGGGTGGCTGCACATGACCCGGAGGCCATGAAGTTGCTGCGCTTCTATCATCTCGGCCTGACCCAAATGCACCAGCTGGACGGCAACTCCAGCGCACTCAGCGAAGCCGTGGCGGAGATCAACCGACACAAAGAGCGTATGGAAAGCCTCGGGATGGACATCGATCAGCCGCAACTCAATCCCGACTGGATCGAGGCTATGAAAAAGATCACTGCACTGCCCAGCTAAACATCGCCAACCACAGACTTGCTGCACGTAAAACAGTAGCGGCTAGCCCCTTGCATGGGCGTTGTTGTCGGTCATGGTCTTTGCGCTGGGTAGAACCTGATCGGTGGGTTTCCATCTGAAAGCCCGCTATTGTTTTACTCGTTATCTATAAAGGAGCCTCACCATGACCCTCATGCAACGTAGAACTACGTTGATCTTGGCTGGCTTACTGGCCATGGGCAGCGCCTTCGCGCAAGCGGATACTCCCGTGCGTGTGGGCTCCAAGATCGATACCGAGGGCAAGTTGCTGGGCAATATGATTGTGCTGGCACTGGAAGCCAAGGGTATCAAGACCGAGAACAAACCTGGCCTGGGCAACACCCAGGTGATGCGCGGCGCGCTGACCGCCGGCGAGATTGATCTGTACCCTGAATACACCGGCAACGGCGCCTTTATATTTGCCGAAGAGTCCAACCCGGTTTGGAAAGACGCCAAAGCCGGCTACGAACGCGTCAAGGCGCTGGACTATGAACAGAACAAGATTGTCTGGCTGACGCCTGCGCCAGCCAATAACACCTGGGCGATTGCCATTCGCCAAGATGTGGCCAGCCCCAACCAACTGAAAACCCTCGACGACCTGGGCCAATGGCTGGGCAAAGGTGGGCACTTCAAGCTGGCCGCCTCGGCTGAGTTTGTCGAGCGTTCGGACGCACTGCCGGCCTTCCAAACAGCCTACAACTTCACCCTCAAGCCCGAGCAACTGCTGACGTTGGCCGGTGGCGATACGGCGGTGACGATTCGTGCGGCCGGTGAGCAAACCTCCGGCGTCAACGCCGCCATGGCTTATGGCACAGATGGCGCCGTGGCCACCTTGGGCCTGGTGATTCTCGACGACCCCAAAGGCGTGCAGCCTATTTACGCACCCGCGCCGATTGTTCGCGAGGACGCGCTCAAGCAACACCCTCAGATCGCCGACGCCCTGACGCCGGTATTCGAACTGCTGGATGGCCCCACACTGCAGAGCCTGAACGCCAAGATTCAACTCGAAGGCCAGGACGCGAAGAAAGTCGCCGCGGACTTCCTCAAATCCAAAGGGCTGCTGCAATAAGCCTGCTGATGACCCCTTACGTGAGCGTCAATCACGGTGGTTAGCGCTTTAATCTCAGCCGTCCAACCACGCTGGCGAACTGCACAGGCTGCACTTTCGCTGCTGGTGGTCGGTGCTTTGTGGAGCCTGCCGCTGGTGCGCGTAGCGCCCAATCGTCTGGTGTCGGGCGAAGCCGTCTCATTCTTCGCACTGCTGCAAGGGCCCGTCTGGGGCTTGGCCGTCTTGCTGGTAGGGTTGTTATTACTCTCGCTAGCACCGCCCCGTCGCATCTATTTGTGGCTGACCGTCGCAGCGGCAACCGTGTTAGCAGTGGGGCTGGGCGCTCTAGCCGCCAGCCACGCCACCCTGGTGGTGCAGGCAAGCGCGCCGTTTGCCCGCACGGCATTGGGCAGTGGCCTGTGGCTGGCGTGGTTGCTGTTGGGCTTAGTGCTGGCCGATGCACTGCAAGCCCTGCGCGCCGGCACCTTGGCGCGTATGGGCGTGGCCACGACGGCTTTGTTGCCGCTGGCGCTGTTGCTGGTCAGCGGCGGTGCCGATGAGTTGTCGATCATGAAGGAGTACGCCAACCGTAGCGATGAGTACTGGGGCGTGATTGCCCGCCATTGCCAGATCGTCGCACTGGCGCTGTTGTTTACCCTGGCCGTTGGCCTGCCGCTCGGCTGGGCCACTCATCGTTACGCGCGAGTCGGGCGCGCGATGTTTCCGCTGCTCAATATCGTCCAAACCATCCCCTCGATTGCGCTGTTTGGCCTGCTGATGGCGCCGTTGGCTTGGTTGGCCGCGAGCTGGCCGGCACTGGGCCGTGCCGGTATCAGTGGCGTGGGGCTGGCGCCAGGCGTGTTGGCATTAACGCTGTACAGCTTGCTGCCGGTGGTGCGCGGCACGCTGGCCGGGCTGGCGCAGGTGCCATCGGCAGTCACGCAGGCTGCGCAAGGTTTGGGCTTTACCCCGGCGCAATTGTTTTGGCAGGCGCAGGTGCCGCTGGCGCTGCCCGTGGTGTTGAGTGGCGTGCGCATCGCCAGCATTCAGGCGGTGGGCCTGGCCGCGGTGACAGCGCTGATTGGTGCAGGCGGCCTGGGTAGCCTGATGTTTGAAGGGTTGTTCAGCAGCGCCCAGGATTTGGTGCTGCTCGGTGTGGTGCCCATCGTCGTGCTGGGTGCGTTGGTGGACGGCCTGTTCAAACTGCTGATCGGCCTGTCCGCTAAGGCCACCCCCACCATGGAGCTCGCGCAGTGATCGAATTTAACAACGTGACTAAAACCTATGGCCTTGCCGCTCACGCCCCCAAAGCGCTGGACGACGTAAGCCTGCGCATTGGTCGCGGTGAACTGGTGGTGTTGATTGGCGCCTCGGGGTCGGGCAAATCCACCTTGTTGAAAATGATCAACCGCATGGAGCAGCCCGACAGCGGCCGCGTGATGCTGGATGGGCAGGACACGGCGCACATGCCCTTGCGTGAACTGCGCCTGCGCATGGGCTATGTGATTCAGTCAGTGGGGCTGTTCCCGCACTGGACGGTGGCGCGCAATATTGGCGTGGTACCCACCATGCTCGACTGGCCGCGCGAACGCATTGCAGCCCGCGTCACCGAGCTGTTACGCGTGTTTGACCTGGACCCTGCCACCTATGGCCCGCGCTACCCACACCAGTTATCCGGTGGGCAGCAGCAGCGCGTGGGCGTGGCACGCGCGTTGGCGGGCGACCCAGAGGTGCTGCTGATGGATGAGCCCTTCGGCGCGCTGGACCCGCTTATTCGTACGGCCCTGCAGGACGAGGTCAAGCGTATTCATCAAGCCTCGGGCAAGACCATCGTCATGGTCACGCATGACATCGACGAGGCACTGCGCCTGGGCACCCAGATCGTGTTATTGGAGCAGGGGCGGATTGTGCAAGTCGGCTCGCCACTGGCCCTGCTGAGCCAGCCCGCCAATGCGCAGGTGGCCGACTTTATCGGGCGCAGCGATGTCGGCATCAAGCTGCTGTCGCTGCAACGCGCGGATAGCCTTGCACGGGCTGATGCGCCACACAGCGGCCCCAGCCTGCCCGCCAACGCCACCCTGCGCGAAGCCGTTTCGACCCTGGCATTGCACGGCTGCCAGAGCCTCAACCTGCTGGACGATACGGGCGCGCACGCGGGGGTTCTGCACGCGACCGACTTATTCAATCGCCGGCACACTGGCTCTCTGCCGTTAAGCGATGACCAGGGGCAGCATGCTTAAGCCGCGCTACGCCTGGCTGGGCGACAAGCTGCTCTGGGCCGTCTTGCTGCTGGCGGCCTTGGTGTTCGGCCTGCCCCACAGCGAAGCGCTATTCGCCAGCCTGTTCCCGAAGTTGGAACGCCCGTTATACCGCCAGGAGCCGTTCACCCAATTACTCTGGCAACACTTGTTGCTGGTGGGTGTGTCGGGGGCGGCCGCTGTGCTGGTAGGTACGCTGGCCGGAGTTTGGGTAACCCGGCCGGCCGGGCGAGCTTTTCGCCCGGTGCTGGAAACGCTGGTGTCCATGGGCCAAACCCTGCCGCCAGTGGCGGTACTGGCACTGGCGGTGCCGGCGGTGGGCTTTGGTGAATTACCCGCCTTGATCGCACTGACGCTCTACGGGCTGTTGCCAGTGGTGCAAGGCACGATCACTGGCCTACACGCCGTGCCTGCTCCCGTGCTGCAAGCGGCCAACGGCATGGGCCTATCGCCATGGCAGCGCCTACGCCAGGTCGAGGGGCCACTGGCCATGCCGGTATGGCTGTCGGGGGTGCGCACCTCAGTCATCATCAACATCGGCACGGCAGCCATCGCTTCCACCGTCGGCGCCAAAACGCTGGGCTCGCCCATCATTGTCGGTTTGAGCGGCTTCAATACCGCCTATGTGCTGCAAGGCGCGGTGGTCGTGGGCATGCTGGCTGTGGTGGTGGACATGGGCTTTGAACGCCTGGCCCGGCGTGTCGCCTGGGCGCACTGAGCGGGCTTGAATCGCAGCCTCATCAAACTCAATGAGCCGATAACAACTCATCGAGAATCCCCAAGTTGAAGTGCCGTTGCTGGGTTACCGCGAAGAACTGCTCAGCAATTTCGGGGATTTGTGCATAAAGCTGCAACACGCCCGCCTGTAATTCGTCCTGCACCACCACCGCCGGCAGTAGCGCAACATCGCCGGAGTCGCGCGCCAGCAGGCGCAGCATGGCCATGTCATCGACCTCAGCGCAGATAGTCGGGCTTAAGCCCTGGCTGTCGCAGAACAGCTCGAACTGGCTGCGAATATCGCTGCTACGGCCTGGCACGATTAAGCGCACCTGATTGAGGTCGCGGAGCAGGTCGAAGGGCGGTTGATCAATACGCGGTGGCCCGACCAAACACACCGACTGGCGATCCAGGAGCCGACAGCGCCAAGACCGCTGGGCATCCGAACTGACCGGCGTATTACTGAGCACGATGTCCAGCTTGTGCAGTGCCAGTCGCTCCAACAACTCGCCCAAGCTGCCCGACTCCAGAGTTATGCGCACATCACGGCGGCCCAAAAAAGGCCGCAGCAGGTTCTCCTGGAAGTTACGCGAGAGCGTGGCCACCGCGCCGATGCGAAGTGGCTGATTGGCTTGTTGGGCACCTTGTAGGGTCATTTGTAATTCATTGCCCAGGGCGAAAATACTTTCCGCGTAATCCAGCGCCAGACGACCGGCCTCGGTGAGCAGCAGGTTGCGGCCTGAGCGGATGAACAGCGCATAGCCGAGTTGATCTTCCAAGGCGCGGATCTGCGTCGACAGCGCCGACTGAGCGACATGGAACGACTGTGCGGCGCGGGTTAGGTTGCCCTCCTTGGCCACGGCCCAGAAATAGTGCAAGTGATGAAAGTTCAGCCGGCGCATGATTCGTTCTTTATTTAAGATAATTAAGTTCTATTCAATCTATTTTAATTAAAAAAGCAACTACTAGAGACTGAGCCTACCGACCACCTGCGGAGGTTCTCTGATGCCTTTTCTGCTTTCTCAATTGAGTACCTTGCTGCCCTGGCTTTACCTACTGGCCTTATTAATGGTGGCCGTGAGCGCATCAACATCGCCGGTTTCGCGCATCTGGTGGCCTGCGCGAATCGCAGGTTACCTGGGCTTTGCCTTAGTGCTGGTAGCACTACTCCAAGCGACGCTGGACGGACGTGACAACGATCGGTTGGGTCTGGCCATGGCCGCCCTGATCAGCCTACTCGGGCTGGTTATCATCGATTTCTCGCAGCGCTACCTCGACGGTGAGCCGGGTCAACGGCGCTACGTTCTCGCGCTACTTGGCACATTAGCTGCGGTGGCGCTCGTGGTTACCAGCAGCGACCTGTACATAGTGGTCGGCGCTTGGATTGCCTCCAGCTTATGCCTGCATCAGTTACTGACCTTTTATCGCGACCGCCCCCTGGCCCAGGTGGTGGCGCACAAGAAGTTCATTGCCAGCCGCCTGGCTGATATCTGCTTGATTATCGCCACCCTCTTGCTGGTGCGCGCCGGCGGCGAAAGCACGATTGCAGTGATCCTCGATGAGGTCGTCATGCGCCTGCAAGCTAACGCCAGCTTAGGCTGGGACCTGCAACTGGCGGCCGTGCTGCTGGTATTGGCGGTGATTCTAAAATCCGCGCAGTTGCCGGTACACGGCTGGCTGATTCAAGTCATGGAAGCGCCCACACCGGTCTCGGCGCTGCTGCATGCCGGTTTGGTCAACCTGGGCGGCTTTGTGCTGCTGCGTTTCGCCCCCTTGCTATCAGCCGCTCCCACGGCGCAGACCTTGTTAGTGGTGGTCGGCGGAGGGACGGCGGTACTCGCAGGCTTAGTGATGATGACCCGCATCAGCATCAAGGTCCGTTTGGCGTGGTCCACCTGTGCGCAGATGGGTTTGATGCTACTCGAGTGCGGTTTGGGCCTTTACGAATTGGCGCTGGTGCACCTACTGGCTCACTCGCTGTACAAGGCTTATGCCTTCCTCGGTGCAGGTGAAACGGTCGCCCAGGTGCGACGCCAAGCGTTGTGTGACCCGCGTCCCGCGCTTGGGATGCAACAGGTGTTGCTGGCGCTAGGCCTGGCCACGCTTTGGGTCGCGCTGCTGCATGAGCTCTGGAACCTGCTACTGCCGGCCCACTCGCTGCCGCTCATGGCGCTGGTCATCCTGGCCATTGGTCTGGCCCCCTGGTGCCTGCGCCTGAGCGGTGCGCTGCACAGCCTGGGCATGCTCACACTGGTCCTCGGCCTCTACCTGCTCTGGCACTTCGCCGCCGCCCACGTGCTGGGCAGCAGCCCTGCGCCAAGCGTTTTGCAGCATTACCTGGGGCTGTTCGCGCTGCTGCTGTTCGTCACGCTTTATGTGTTTCAGGGGCTGATCATCACTCGCCCCACTGGCGCACTGGCGCGGCGGCTGTACCCCCTGGCCTTTGCCGGTTTTTATCTGGATGAACACTTTACCCGCCTGACTTTCCGCCTGTGGCCGGTACGCCATGCACCGAGTCGCATTGACGCAACTGGAGACAGCCAATGAGCGCATTCGAACACGGACTCAGCCTTGACCCGGACGTCCTAAACACCCTCGCCCGCGAGGCTTGCGAGCGCATTGCACCGACCTGGCCGCTAGACCGCATGATCGCCGTCAACCCACTGTGGGAGCGGCGTGACCAGCCCTGGGGCAGAGTCGCTGAGCAATTGCACAAGCGTGCTGGCAGCAGCCTCACGCTGACCGCAACGGACTACCGAGCAGCCTGGGATGAGGCACGCATAGCCGAGCGTCATCTTGAGCAGGCGCAGGCCGAAACATCACTCGCCTGGACACCCGAGCAGTTGCTGCAATTGCTGCATGAGTCGCCGAGCAACAGCCAACGCCTGCCGTTGCTCGAAGACATGGCTGAGGCCGAAATCAGCCTACCCGGTTGGCCCGCGTTAATTACCCAGCAGATAGGCCAGTGCTGCGCGGCCTGGTTCGATGAAAACCAGGCTGACTGGCGACCTGATGTGCAGCATGGGCTTTATCAGAGTTGGCGCGCCTCCATGGTGCAAGATCGCGGTTTGAGTGTGCTCAGCGCCTGCAGCGCACTGAGTGAGCGGATTGCTCAGTTGCCGCCTGAACCCCACTTGGCCTTGCAGACTGCCGTACAGCACTTGGGGCTTGCCGAGGATGAGCTGACCGAATGGTTCGACTGCCTGTTGCTGCGCAGCCTTGGCTGGGCATCCTGGTGTGCCTACATGCGTTGGCAGGCGCGTCTGCAAGCAGGCGACGACCCCATACTCTTGGAATTACTGGCGATCCGGGCCGCCTGGGAATGGCTGGTGGACGACCGCCGGCGTGATGCGGACAGCCGCTGGAGCGCCTGGCGCCTGGCATGGCAGGCCGCGCGCTGTGCGTCCCCTTCGCCCGGCTGGCAGGCGCTGCAGGTATGGCAGCGGGCCGAAGAACTGGCCTGGCAGGAGCAGTTGCAAGCGCAGTTATGCCAGGCCCCTGCCACTCAAGCTTGTGACACCCCGGTGGCACGCGTGTATTTCTGCATCGATGTGCGCTCGGAGGTAATGCGCCGTGCCCTTGAGCAGTCCAGCGCGCAGGTACAGACCAGCGGCTTCGCCGGCTTTTTTGGCCTGCCGATCGCCTACACCCCGCTGGGCACTGAGGCCACACGCCCGCAATTGCCTGGACTGCTGGCGGCCCAATTAACCGCTACGGACAGCAGCGGCGATGCCAACCGTGACTTGCGCCTGGCCAACCAGCGGCAAAACCGTCTGCAGCGCGCTGGGCGTTGGCAGCTGTTTGAGCGGCTGCCCGCTTCGACCTTCACACTGGTTGAGGCGCTGGGCATGGGCTATGCCGGCGCACTGCTTGGCCGCGTCGGCGGGCTCTTCTCTCGCCCGGCCGCACCTGATCGCACGGCTTTACGGCCGCACGAGTGGCAGCAGGTAAAACCCACACTCCCAGTGCTTGAGCTTGAACAGCGGGTGAATGTGGCTGCACGTGTCTTGCGCGCAATGGGCCTGACCCAGGATTTCCCGCCGCTGATCCTACTACTGGGGCATGGCAGCCAAAGCGCCAATAATCCGCAGGCAGCCGGATTGGATTGCGGAGCCTGTTGCGGCCAGAGTGGCGAGATCAATGCACGCTTACTGGCCGACTTGCTAAATGACGCCGACGTGCGCGGCCTGCTTCGCGAGCGCGGTATCCACCTGCCAACAGACTGCCGAGTACTGGCAGGGCTGCACAACACCAGCACCGACGAGATTCAGCTATTTGGCAACACAGCACTGCCGGCTGCACTGCAGCCAGCGTGGCTGACTCTGCGTCAGGCGCTCGATGCTGCCAGTGTTATCGCGCGGCGCGAACGCGCCAGCCTTTTAGGGCTCGCGCACCTGAGCGAAAAGCCCGCAAAGCTGTTGAACAGCTTACGCCGGCGTGCCTCTGACTGGGCGCAAACTCGCCCAGAGTGGGGCTTGGCCGGTAATGCGGGGTTTATCGCCGCGCCGCGCTCACGGACCCGCGGTCAGAACCTGCTGGGGCGCGTATTCCTGCATGACTACGATTGGCAGCAGGATGCTGATGGCCAGGTGCTGGAGCTGATCATGACCGCGCCGATGGTGGTGGCGCACTGGATCAACCTGCAGTACCTGACCTCCACCACCGACAACCTGCGCTTTGGCAGTGGCGACAAAGTGCTGCACAACGTGGTCGGCGGGCGCATTGGAGTATTCGAAGGCAACGGCGGCGACCTGCGCATCGGCCTGGCGCATCAGTCGCTGCATAACGGCAAACGTTGGGTGCATCGACCTCTGCGGCTCACAGTGGTTATTCAAGCGCCGCAAACCATGATCGATAAGGTCATTAGCGAGCATGCTGCGGTGCGTGATCTCGTGATCAACGGCTGGCTTCATCTGCTGCGCATTGACAGTGATTGTGCAACCGTAATGCAACGGCGTACCGCCGACGGCTGGTTACCCATCTAGATTGGTCCGGTACCTGGATACAGCCAAACGGCATCCAGGTACTGCCTCTTCACTCGAACATCTCGCACAAGAACGGCTTACAGCATTGTTGCAGCAGCCCTGCACACGGCGTTTGCGAGAATAAAACCTCTTCAGCCCCTTCGCACAAAGCAAGATCAGTCGGTGAACTGCTTACAAGCCAGGCAGTGTCTGGCTATTAGTCATAACGGGCCCTACGAGTTTTTGATCAAACCTAGCAGGTCCACAGATTTTTTTTAGCCGTTCAACTGCCAATCACCCCGCCATCATTTTTAGTAATCAGCACGGTGGTCGAGCGCGGCCGGGTTTGGCCGTCGCTGGCCGGGTAGCTGATACCCGGGTGCTGCACATTCGCCCACATTGCTTTGCCATCCAGGCTCCAGGCCAGGCCGGTGATCTCGCACCCGCGCGGACCAACCAGAAAGCGCCTGACCTCGCGGGTGCTCGGGTCGGCGCAGAGCAACTGGTTACAGCCCATGCGCTGCATCGCCGCTTCATCGTCACCGTAGTCGGTCTGAATCCACAGGCGGCCGTGGCTGTCAAAGGCCAGGCCATCGGGGGAGGAAAAGATGTCGCCGTTGATGGTGCCGGTGAGATTGGCAGGCACCGCCTTGCCGTTGGCATCCTTAGCGCCTTTTGGCTCGCCGGCCAACAGGAACAGCTCCCAGGTGAAAGTTTCAGCCGTAGGGTCAGCGCCCTGCTCGTTAAAGCGCAGGATCTGCCCATGCAAGTTCTGCGGACGCGGGTTGGCTTTGTCGGTGGGCTGCTTATCGCCCCGGCCGTCGTTATTGGTCAGAGCGACATACACCTCACGGCTGGTCGGGTGAACGGTTGCCCATTCGGGGCGATCCATCGGCGTTGCGCCAACCAAGTCAGCAGCGGCACGGGCATTGAGCAGTACTTCGGCCTGGCTGGCAAAGCCACTGGCGCTGGTCAGGCCGTTTTGCCCGTGTACCAGAGCTAGCCATTGGCCGGAGCCATCGGCATTGAAACGCGCCACATACAAGGTGCCTTCATCCAGCAGGTCGCGGTTGGCCTTGGGGTTGGCCGCATCAAAGCGCCCGCTGGGGACGAACTTGTAGACGTACTCGCCCTTGGCATCGTCGCCGGAGTAGAACGCCATACGCCCGTCATCGCCCAGGCTCAGGGCCGCACATTCGCGACTGAAACGACCAAATGCGGTGCGTTTGATCGGCTGCGCCTGCGGATCAAAAGGGTCGATTTCCACCACCCAACCAAAGCGATGAGGCTCGTTGACGTAACCACCGTGGGCTTGCTGCGGATCGGGAGTGGCGTTGAAGCGCGGGTCGGCGCTTTCCCAGGCATAGTTTTTACTGGTGCCCTCTTTGGCCAGGCCATAGCGCTTGTGCGACACGCGGCTGGCGTAGTCAGCCTGATCACGGTTGATAAAGTAGTTGTGCCAGTTTTCCTCGCAGGTGAGGAAAGTGCCCCAGGGCGTGACGCCGGTGGCGCAGTTGTTGAGGGTGCCGAGCACTTCAAGACCTGCGGGGTCGGCAACGGTTTGCATAAGCGCGTGCCCAGCCAGCGGGCCGGTGATGCGCATGGCGGTCAGGGCGCTGATACGGCGGTTGTAGGGCGAATCCATCACCCGTTGCCACTGCCCGTCTGCCCCCTTCTGCACCTCAATCACCGACACACCATGGGCTGCCTGCTCCTTGCGCACCTCATTCAGCGGCCGTGGCTTGCTCTGGTCGATCAGGCTGCTGGGGTGCAGCGGCGGGTTGACGTATTCGTGGTTCATCACCAGCAGGCCGCGGTCTGTTTCACCTTCGAAAGCGAAGAAATCCATGCCGTCGTGGTTGTCACCGGCCTGCTTGAGTTGCGCCTGCCAGTCGTCACTGGCATCCGGGTTCCACTGCGGCGCGCCAGCCTCGACCGGGTCGCCCCAGGAGAAAAATGGCGTGGCGCGATAGCCTTCGGCGACAAGCACACGGTCGAACTGTGGATCGATCTGCACTGGCACGCCCTTAAAGCCCAGCAGCGGGCTGGCTCCGGCACTGCGACAGGCACTGATACCGCCGGCGAAGAAGCCCAGCGCGGCCAGGGTGAGGCCGCCCTTGAGCACATTGCGCCGCGCAGGATTGAGCAAATCACTTAGCCCCGGGTTGGCGCTGGGGTTGATCGCCACATCATCGTGGGCTTCAAGGCTGGCGTGAAACTGTTGGTGATCCTGGTTCATCACGGCTCTCGCAAAAGGTTGGCGCGCACCGGCCCGCGCAGCTCTACACAGAGCAGCCTGGGCAGCGGGCATGGGTTTATTCAATACGGTAGGTAAAGGTGTTTTTCACATTGGGCACGGCAACGGCGCGGCCATCGATCACCCGTGGCTGATAGCGAAAGCTCTGCGCGGCGGCCAAGGACGGTCGAATAAACAAGGGATGGCAGGCACCCACCACCTTGGGCTGCTCAACCCGGCCCTGGGCGTTAACTGTGTAGCTGACGGTGCATTCGCCCTCAATGCCTTTGTCCAGCGCACGCTGAGGGTAAGCCGGTGCCTGCTTGGCAATCGGCAGGTACTGACGGCTCGCCGCCGCAGCGGCTTCGGCCTGACGCGCCTGCTCGGCAGCAGCATCGGCGGCTTGCTGACGCTGCTGCGCGGCAAGCTGTTCGGCGGCTTGGCGTTGTTGCGCCTGCTGGCGCTCTTGCTGTTCTTGCCGGGCCTGCTCCTGACGTTTGAGTTCAAGTCGCTGGCGTTCCTGCTCAAGCTTCTCCTGCTCAACACGCTTATGCGCCAGGGCCGCTTGCTCCAGTTTTTGCTGGGCGATACGTGGGTCAATCTGCGGCTCCACCGGCGCACGCACTTGCGGCTGCGGCGCTTCGATCGGCACAGGCGGCGGGACTTCCACCACCGGCGCCGGTGGCGGCAGGCTGAGCAACTGCATGCTGATGGTACTGATGCTCGGCGCCGCGGGCTTTTCCACCGGCCAGTTGGCCAGCAACAACGCCAACACCACGCCATGTAGGGCCAGAGTCAGTAGCGCAGCCTGGGCATTGCGCAGACGCGAGATTGGCAGTCTCGGCCAGGCGATTGAGGTGGAACTGTCCATCAGCGCGCTGCTCACTGCGGGGCCTCGGTGATCAGGCCAAGGTTGCTCACCCCGCCCTTCTGCAAGGCGGCGATACCGGCGACCACGGTGGCGTAATCGGTAGCCTGGTCGGCGCGGATATACACCTGGGTGTCACCACGCTCAGCGATGATCTGCATAATCTGGGCGGTCATTTCTTCAAGGCCCACGCTGCTGTCGGTCTGCTGTTCGGTGTTCAACTCGTTGCCCAGGTTCCAGTAATAGCCACCGTCCGCCTGCACCGAAAGGGTGAGGATTTGCTGCTGGGTATCGGTGGGCAGCGCTTCGCTGGCGACCTTGGGCAACTCGACCTTTACACCCTGGGTAAGCATGGGCGCGGTGACCATAAAGATCACCAGCAGCACCAGCATCACGTCGATGTAAGGCACCACATTCATCTCAGCCTTTGGCGCGTGTTTGTTTATCGGCTTGCGCATGGCGGGCTCCTCAGGCGGCGGCGCTGACGTGGCTGCTGGCGGCGTGCAGCTTGCGGTGCAAACGCGCCTGCAGTTCGTTACCAAAGCCGTAGTAGCGTGTGCTTAGGGTGGCGACCCGGGCACTGAAGCGGTTGTAGGCGATCACCGCGGGAATCGCTGCGAACAGGCCAATGGCCGTGGCGATCAGCGCTTCAGCGATGCCCGGGGCGACCGTCGAGAGCGTCGCCTGCTGCACCTGGGACAAGCCGATAAAGGAATTCATGATGCCCCAGACGGTGCCGAACAGGCCGATATAGGGACTGACCGAGCCGACGGTGGCGAGAAACGGCAGGCCCTTTTCCAGGCGTTCTTCCTGCTCGCTGATGGCCACCAACAACGAGCGCTCGACGCCGTCGATCACCAATTCACCGGCAATCCCTGGCTCGCGCTTGAGCTGCGCAAACTCGTGGTAGCCCGCCTGGAAGATCTGCTGCAAACCGGCATCCTCATCCACCCCATCGCTGCCCTCGCGGTACAGCTTGGCAAGATCGTGACCGCTGCGAAAACGCAGCTGGAAGTCCTTCATCAGACGTTCGTTACGACGCAGTACGGCGCTGCGTTGGATGATCAGGTACCAGCTAAGCAGCGAGGCCAGCAGCAGAATCAGCATCACCGCCTGCACCAGCAGGCTGGCATTACTGATCAGACCCCAGACGGTCATCTGTTCGAAGGTGTTGTGCATAGGTGTCTCCTTGCATCGCGCGCCGAGGAAAACCCTCGGCCGCTATTCGATTACGTTTGTGTTGCCAATTGATGACGACCGCGCGGGCTATTCCAGATCGAGCGCTTCAGCCACAGCGGTCCAGGGCAGGTATTTGTAGTTCTGCCGGTCTTCGGGCATGCGCTTGCGACCGTCCTGCACCACCAGCATGCCGTTGCTCCAAATGCCGCCGAGGTTGGCCGAGGTAACGTCCAGGCCGTCGGTCTCAGAGGCGCCATCGATACCCAGCTGTGCGTTCAGGCCGATGCGAAATGCGCCGCGCACGGCATAGGGCGCCGTAGCATCGAGCACCACGTAGCTGTCGTTGCCCTGGCTGGAAATCACCAGGTAGTTGCGGGTCGCGCCCTGGTAAATCGCCAGGCCTTCGATGTCGTCATGCACCACCTCACCGGCCGCAATCACCTGTTCCAGCTGGGTTGGCGCATCGGCGCGGGCATCTAGCGCCCAGACCGCGACATCCTCTTCGCCGACAAACAGACGCTGGTTGCGGTCATCGGTAACGCAACCTTCCGGTTGGCTTGCCACCTTGAACTGGCGGACCAGCTCACCCTTGATCTGCCCCGCGTCCGCACTCAGGCGGTACTGCAGAAAGGTGCCGTCCTTGTCGTTGGGAATCGCATAAATAGCCCCGGCGGAATCCTTGAACATGCACAGGCCGTAGATGTCCTTGAGCGATGTGGGCAGCTGACCCAAGTTGCGCAACTCGCCGCTGCTGCGGTCGATGGCGAACAACTGCAGGCTGTTCTGATCACGGTTGCTGGCCACGGCCAGGTCAACCAGCTCGCCATTGAGGTCAAAGCCGGCACGCACATCGACGTTGTTCATCCGCCCAACGCGCAGGTCCTGCAGCTGCTTGCCGGCCAGGTCATAGGCCAGCAGACCGCCCTGCTTGTCGGTGCCCAATACGCGGCTCTTGCGCGGGTCGCTGGGATGCACCCAGATAGCCGGGTCATCAGCGGCATCGCCCAAACTCGGTACCGGGTCGGTTTGCACCTGTACCGGCAGAATCGGCAGCGCCGCGTGCGGCTCAGGGGCTTGCGCCTGCCAGGCCAGCTGCCCGTGCTGCAGGCCATCGTCATCGCGCACCAGCAGCTCCAGGCCGCCCGCAACCGCACGCACACTGAGGCCTTCCGGCTCATTCAGCTTGCCCAAGGGCAGCACCGGCTGGGCCTGCCAGCCCTCCTCGCCGCGCTGATAGCGGTGCAGGCTGTTGCGTTCCGGGTCCAACGCCAACACCCCACTCGGCACCACGGCCATGCCGGCGAGCGCCTTGCCGATATCACCGAACGGCTGCACCAGGCCCACCGGCTCGCGCACCAGATCCGCTTCGGCATGGGCGGCGTAGGCCCACAGGCCGACGCCTTCCTCGTTGACATACAAGCGCTCGGCCTGATCATCGACCTGGCAGTGCTCGCTGGCCGGCGGCAGGCTCATACCACGCACGCGCTTGGGCGCCGACAGCGGGACCTCGTTCTGGGCCACCAGCCACTGCTCGCCGATGCCTTCCTCACCGACCAGAAAGACAAACGCGTTGTGCGCCGCATCGCGGTACAGGCACAGGCCATCAATCTTGTAGTCCGGGCGCGGCAGGTACAGCGGCTCGCCCCAGCGCTGATTCGCCAGGTTGACCAGCATGGCCTGCTGACGGTCGACATCCAGCGCCGCCACCAGCAGGCCGCGCGGGCCGACGCGGTGATCGATGCTGGCAAAGCTGCCGGGTAGTTGGCTCAGGGTCGCGCCCTGACCATCGAGCACAAACAGGCCCTGCTTCTCACTGCTCTGCAGGCGCTCGGCACCTGGCCAGAAGCTGTCGCTGGCGAGCCATTGCGCTGCCTCGACCGACTTCATGCTTGGGCTGGCAAGCGCTTGCAGGCTCAAGGCTGCAGTGGGTTTATCGGCCACCGAGTTCTGGCAAGCACTCAAGGCGATCAGGCTGGCGAGCAACAGATTTTTCTTAACAAACGAAAGAGGCATACAGGCAAATCCTTACTAAAAACGTAACAGCCAACCGGGCACGCGCGCGGCGCACCCAACCGGCACATAGATCAGAAGTGGGTGAAGGTCAGGCCGAGCTTGTAGGTCGGGCCGTACTCTTCGTATTGAGCGTTGAAGTCGCGGCGGCCGCTGTAGACGTAGTAGGACTCGTCCGTCAGGTTCTGCGCCTGGAAGGTCAGTTGCAGCACAGGCGTCAAGAAGTAACCGGCGCTGAAGTCGACGAATAATTGCTCGTCGGCGTAGAGGTCATGGGCCTTGTCGTCGATGGCCGCGACTTCGGCCAGGTAGCTGGATTTGTAGTTGGCCGACAGGCGCAAGCTGAGCGTGTCGTCTTCCCAGCCGAGCATCAGGTTACCGACCGTATCCGACTGGTTCGGCAAGTCGATGCTGCGCGACTGGCCTTGCCCTTCGATCTTCGCGTCGGAGCGGCTGAAGGTGGCGTTGGCCCCCACCAGCAACCCGTTCCAGGGTGCCGGCAACCAGTCGAACTTCTGTGAGTAGGCCAGCTCCAGGCCATACAGCTCGGCACTGTCGCCATTGGCAAAGCTCAGCGCCTCATCGAACCCGAGCCATTCGCCGGTGCCGGCCAGGTCGGTGTTGTAGACGAAGCTGTCGATGTCCTTGTAGAACACGAACGCCGAGACCACACCGGCACGGCCCATATAGTGTTCGATGCCAAAATCGAGGTTCATCGATTCCAGCGGATCAAGCTCAGGGTTACCGAAACTGGCCTCGTCGCCGTCGATCACAAAGCCCGGCGCCAGCTGGCCGAAGGTCGGCCGTACCACGGTGTTGGTCCAGGCAGCGCGCAGCTGGGTGCTGGCGTTGAGCTGGTAGCGCGCATGCAGCCCCGGCAGCCAATGCTCATAGCGCGTGTCGCTCTTGGTGTCCTCGAATACCCCATCGCGGATGCCGCTGCCCTTGGCCTCAAACTCGGTGCCCTCGTAACGCACCCCGGCGATAAAACGCCAATCATCGATATCGAGGCTATTCATCAGGTAGGCGGCGTTGATGTCTTCGCTCATCTCGAAGTCATTCACCCGCGACTCTTCTGCGTTATAGAAGTCGGCCTTATTCAAGCCACCGAGCAGACGTTCGATGGCCTTGTCGCTGATACCGGGGCCGAAGCGGCCCAGGCCGTAATCCACCGAGCCCTTGCTGAACTGACTGAGGTTGAGCTGGGCATCGCTCAGGCCGACATCGCCGAAGTCCTCATACTTCCAGGCTTCCAGGTCGTTGTCTTTTTCCCGGCGGCTGAGTTTGCCGCCGAATTTGACCTGCGCCGCATAGCCCTTGACGTCATAGTCACGGGCCAGGTCGAGCTTGATGTTCTTCTCGGTGTCGGTGGTGTTCTGCTTTTCCCAGTCGACGCTGTCGAGGGTGAAGTTGTTGGGGTCATAGAACGCCGAGTCGATGCTCAGGTGCGGCTTCTTGCTGTCGCTGAAGCCGGCATCGTTGAAGTCATCGTTACCCTCGAAGGTCGCGCCGGCGATGCCTTCCGGGCTGTCTTCGCTGGAGCGGCTGAAACCAGCCTGGGTGCCGATGGTCCACAGGCCGAGCATGCGCTCGCCGCCCAGCACGTAGGACTGCACTTCCTGAGTTTCCTCGCGGCTCTTCAGCTCGCGGTAGCCTTCGGCATCGCCGCGCTCGCCGGACAATTGCGCATCGGCAAATTTGACGCCGGCCGCATTGCGGGTCTCAGTGTCTTTGTAGCGGCTGTAGAGGGTGCGCAGGTAGTAGCTGGAGAGGTCATCGGGCTTGTAATCGAAGTTCAGACCGAAGCCGGTGCGCTCACTGGTGATCTGATAATCGCGCTGTTCCAGCTCTTCCAGCCGTGCGCCATTGTCGAAGTCCCAGGCGCCGCCGGTCTCAACGTTATCCGAGCCAAAGTCACGTTCCTGCCAGCTCAAGGCCGCGGCCACGCCGAAGTTGTCAATGCCATCGCCCAGGCTGAAACGATCACTGATCGCGCCGGAAAATTTAGGGCTGGTTTGTTCGGTGTTGTCGTCGTAGCTGCCCTCGGCACTGCCGGTGTAGAACAGCCCGTCATGGTCGAATGCCGAAAGGCTTTCAACTTCCACCGTACCACCGAGGGAGTTGGCGTCCATGTCCGGGGTCAGGGATTTAACCACCGTCAGCGACTGCACCAACTCGGAGGGCAATACATCCAGGGCCACGGCGCGGCGGTCGCTTTCCGGCGAGGGCACCAGGGTGCCGTTGATGGTCACACTGTTGAGGTCGGGGCCGATGCCGCGCACGCTGACAAAGCGCCCTTCGCCCTGGTCACGCTCAACCGACAGGCCGGGAATGCGCTGCAGCGCTTCGGCGGCGTTGTCGTCCGGCAGTTGGCCGATGCCGTCGGCGTGCACCACGCTTTCTACGTTGCCGGAACTGCGCTGCTCTTTCAGCGCCTTGTCGATACTGACGGCCTGGCCGACTACCTCGACGTATTCGGTGGCCGGCTCAGCCGCCATCAGCTGGCTGCTGGTGGCAATCGCCAGGGCTAGCACGCTGATATGCAAACCCGAATTGCGAGCGGAACTGCTGCGAACCTTCATCACCTACCCTCCCTAAGATTGATCGGTGCCAGGCTGCAATGGCCGGGCTATTGGGGAGCGAAAGCTAGGCAGGAGTGATGACGCTTCTGTGACAGCACATGTGGCCATACCGCTAAACCAGTGGTTTTCAGCGGGCTTTTGCGCGCAATTGAGCTGAAATGACCCTAAAGGCATCACCGAGAGGCCAGCCCGTTACACCGTTCAGCGCAGCACTTCATCTATAACGCAGCAGAAATACCCCCATGCGCAGAGGCAGAGACCAACTGATCAGCAGAAAGCGCAATAAATCTGCGAATAGCCGTGAGCCAATATGACCTCCTCCATTGCAACTAAACCGTCATCTGCATCTGTTCTGCTGACGGCCATTACTCTCTGCGGAGCCTATTGGCCATGCCGCCACTGCTGAAACTGCACGTTTGGAAACTCTCCGGCCTGTTGCTGGCGGCCAACTTCGGCCTGCTCGCCTACCTCGGCGCCGGTTCGCTCAAAGCGTTTGGCGAATGGAACTGGACCGATATTGCGGGTGAAGGCGGCTCGGCGCTGTTGGTGTTGGTGTGGATCGGTTTATTGCTAAAAAGTCGCCCGGCCGGGCAGGTCACCACCCTGCTGTTCTATGGCCTGGCATGCCTGTTTTTCTCGCTGTGGATGGATACCCTCGACGAATTCGTGCAACTGCCAGCAAGCATCGCCTGGGACAAGTGGCTGGAGTCGGGCCCGATGCCCGCGGGGTTTATCCTGATGACCCTTGGCATCTACCACTGGCACCGCGAACAACTGGCGATCAGCGGGCAAATGGAAAAACGCGAACGGCTGTTCCGCGAGCACCGCTTGTTTGACAAAGTCACACCACTGGGCGGCGCCGACTACTTGCGCTTGCAGTTGCAGCAAGCCTTGCAAGAGGCACACAGCGAACAGCAAGCGCTTTCGCTGGTGATCCTCGACCTGGACGATTTCAGCCGGATCAATCGCGAATACGGCCACGCCGAGGGTGATCGCGTCTTGCAGGTGGTATCCCAGGTGATGGTGCTCAATCTGCGCCGCCAGGACCTGCTCTGCCGCCTGGCCGGCGACCGCTTCGTGGTGCTGCTGCCCAATACCGGCGAACAACAGGCCCGGCATCTGGCTCTGGAGCTGCAAGTCGCCATGCAGCACCTGGCCTACAAAAGCCACCTGCATGGCGAGCGCCTGCAACTGAGCGCCAGCGTGGCGGTGGTAATGGCGCAGCAGGACAGTCCAGAGAGCCTGTTGCAACGGCTCAATCTGGCGCTGGCACGGGCCAAACAACCGCCGCATATCAAGCGCGCCTGAGGCGGATGCCATGACCGTGAAAACGCCTTGGTATGAATGCGACAGCCGCTTTATCGCCGCCCACTACCAACCTGCAGCCTTGATCGACCTGGCCATCAGCCGGGATATCGACACCCACCGTCTGCTGCGCGGCACTGGCTTGTTCTATGACGACATTCTGGCCGGCCAGGTGCGCATCAGCCCACAGCAGTTCCTGGGGCTGATTGAAAACGCAAAACGCCTGCTGGAGGCCGTCGACAGCAGCTTTCTCTTCGGCCAGCGTTTGTTGCCTGGCCACTATGGCGCGGCCAGCCAGGCGCTGCAGCAAGCCGGCAACCTGCAACAAGCGCTGGAATTACTGATTGAGATGCGCGCGCTGTTCAGCCCATTGCTGGCACCCCGCCTGTTGCTCGATGAACAGCACGCCTACCTCTACTGGGTCGACAGCAGCGGCGCTGGGTCACACTGGCGCTTTCTGATCGAGGCCTGCATGACCGCTGTAGTGGCGATGGCCCGCTGGTTGTCCGGGCAACAGCTGCCGTGGCGCTTCCACTTCGCCCACGCGCAGCCGCGCTATATCGAGCAATACTGGGTGCACCTGGGCGAAGACCTGCACTTCGATAGCCAGCTGGACATGCTGCGCCTGCCCCGCGAATTTATGACCGCCGCCTGGCCCAACGCCGCGCATACAGCCGGTGCAGTGGCGCGCCAGGAGGCTACGCGACAACTGCAGGGCCTTGGTTATCAAGCCAGCCTGCTGGACCGTTTGTATGCTTGGCTGCAAGCCAACGTGCGCCAGTCGCCCAGCCTGGAGCAGGCCGCGCTCGCGTTCGAGATGAGCCCCGCGACCTTCAAACGCAAACTGCAGAAACACGGTACGCACTATCAGGAACAACACGATCGGGTACGCAAGCATGTAGCGCTCTACCTCTATCGCATCAAGGCGTACAGCAATGAAGAAATCGCCGAATTCCTCAGCTTCCACGACGCGACCAACTTCCGCCGCTCATTCAAACGCTGGACCGGGCTGTCACCCAGCGCGCTGCGGCAGTTATTTGAAGCGACCTAGCCATGACGGAGGCTTGAAGGCGTCTACAAACGAAGAACCGAGATATACCCTAAGAAAAAACCGCTCGTAACGAGCGGTTTTTTAGTTGCTTGCAGAAACCACTTCAAGCCGTGATGGACTTATACCAACGCAAGCAGTGTTAGCTTTTTATTGATTGCGCCTAGCTATGAACGTTAGGCGAGCTCATCGAAACACTCGGCGATAATGGCCAGGCCTTTTTCCAGCAAAGCATCTTCAGCCGTCAGTGGGACCAACACGCGCAGTACATTGCCATAGGTGCCGCATGACAGCAGGATCAAGCCTTTGTCACGGGCTTTGGCGATCACTTGGCCGACCAGTACAGCAGCCGGTTTGTGTGGATCGCCGCCTTCAAACAGCTCAACGGCAATCATCGCCCCCAAGGCGCGGACGTCACCGATCACCTTGTGTTTGGCCTGTATGGCTTTAAGCCCACCGACCAAGCGTTCGCCGACGATTTTGCAGCGTTCCAGCAGGTTTTCTTCCTCAAAAACCTCCATCACAGCCAGCGCAGCAACGCATGAAATCGGGTTGCCGGCATACGTGCCGCCCAGGCCACCTGGGGCAATCGCATCCATGTACTGCGCGTTGCCGCACACGCCGGCGATTGGGAAGCCGCCGGCGATGGATTTGGCGAAAGTGGTCAGATCAGCGCTGACGCCCATCTGCTCCATGGCGAAGAAAGTCCCCGTACGGCCAGCGCCGGTTTGTACTTCGTCGGCGATGAGCAGAATTCCGTGCTGGTCACACAGGGCTCGCAGGCGCTGCATAAAATCTTTCGGGGCAACATAGAAACCGCCCTCGCCCTGCACCGGTTCAATTATGATCGCGGCGATGTCTTTCGGCTCGGCGTCGTTCTTGAAGATGCGCTCGATGCTGGCAATCGCGTCATCCGTACTCACGCCATGCAGCGCGCACGGGTACTGAGCACGGAAGATACCGCCGGGCATCAACCCCATACCGGCTGAGTACGGTACAACCTTACCGGTCAGGCCTAGGGTCATCATGGTGCGACCGTGATAAGCACCCGTGAAGGCGATCACGCCTGCACGGCCGGTAGCAGCGCGGGCGATTTTCACTGCGTTCTCTACGGCTTCCGAACCGGTGGTGACCAGCAGGGTCTTCTTGGCGAAGTCGCCGGGCACCTTGGCGTTGATTTTTTTCGCACAGCTCAACGTAGGGCTCATACGCCAGTACCTGGAAGCAAGTATGAGTAAGCTTGCCCAGCTGAGCCTGCACGGCCGCGATGACTTTAGGGTGCAGGTGACCAGTATTGAGAACGGCGATGCCGCCGGCGAAATCGATAAACTCGCGACCTTCTACATCGGTCACGGTGACGTTCTTGGCCGTGTCGGCAAAAATCGGGTGAATCTGACCGACGCCGCGCGGTACAGCGGCTTCGCGGCGTTTCATCAAGGATTCATTGGTGTTTTTCATGCTGCTCCCCATGGGCGTCAATCGACTGGTTTTTAACGTTATTAATGGGCGTTACTGCTCAGTGCCGGCTCTTAGATGCCTAAGCACAGGTATTTAATTTCCAGGTATTCATCCAAACCGTACTTAGAGCCTTCGCGGCCCAGACCTGAGGCTTTCATGCCGCCGAACGGTGCCACTTCAGTTGAGATAACCCCGGTATTGATGCCAACAATTCCGTACTCCAACGCTTCTGCTACGCGGAACACCCGGCTCAGGTCACGCGAGTAGAAGTAACCCGCTAGACCAAACTCGGTGTCGTTGGCCATGGCAATCACATCGGCCTCCTGCTGAAAGCGGAACAACGGCGCCAGGGGGCCGAAGGTTTCTTCCTTGGCCACTGCCGCCGTGGTGGGCACATCGACGAGTATGCTCGGCTGGAAAAAAGTACCGCCCAGGGCGTGCGGTTGGCCACCCGCAAGCAGGCGGGCGCCTTTGCTGAGAGCATCTTCCAGGTGGCGCTGGACCTTGGCCACCGCATTACTGTCGATCAGCGGACCAGTGGTCACACCCTCTTCAGTACCATCGCCCACCTTGAGGGTGGCGACTGCGGCATTGAACTTCTGGGCAAAGGCATCGTATACGCCGTCCTGCACGTAAATACGGTTAGCGCAGACGCAGGTTTGGCCGTTGTTACGGTATTTGGAAATCATCGCGCCTTCGACGGCCGCGTCTAAATCAGCGTCATCAAACACGATAAACGGCGCGTTGCCGCCCAGCTCTAACGAGAGCTTCTTCAATGTCGGTGCACATTGCTGCATCAGTTTGATGCCCACAGCGGTTGAGCCGGTGAATGAGAGCTTGCGCACCACCGGGCTTTCACACAGCTCGGCACCGACTTCACGGGAGGCCTCTACATCAGCAGTGATCACACTGAGCAAACCCGCGGGTAGGCCTGCACGCTCAGCCAGTACAACCAGTGCCAAAGCGGAAAAAGGCGTTTGCGGTGCAGGTTTAAGCACCATGGCGCACCCAGCGGCTAAGGCGGGCCCAGCCTTGCGGGTGATCATTGCGCTGGGGAAGTTCCAGGGCGTAATAGCCGCCGTAACGCCCACGGGTTCCTTCTGCACCAAGATGCGTTTATCCGCTGCATGGGCCGGTATCACATCGCCATACGCACGCTTGGCTTCCTCGGCGAACCACTCGATAAACGAAGCCGCATAGGCGATTTCACCGCGCGCCTCGGCCAGAGGCTTGCCCTGCTCTGCCGTCATGATGCGCGCCAAGTCTTCTTGGTTTTGCATCACCAGTTGGTACCAGCGGCGTAGACAATTGGCGCGCTCTTTGGCCGTAAGGGCGCGCCAGGCAGGCTGCGCCGCTTGTGCGGCGGCAATGGCGCGGCGGGTTTCGCTGCGCCCCATATTCGGCACGCTGCCCACCCGCTCAGCGGTGGCCGGGTTGAAAATTGAGGTGCGTGCATTGCTATCGGCTTCGCACCACTGACCATTCACATAGGCGTGTTGGCGCAGCAGGCTTGGGTCTTGTAGTTCGAGTGGCATGGCTGGGCTCTATGTTTGGGTTATTCAGGCTGTTGGGTGCGGAGTTTTTCGCTGCGCCCGCGCAGCCATTCCAAGGTCAGCAACAACAGGATGGAAAAGCCGATCAGCATGGTTGCGGCCGCCGCGATAGTCGGGCTGAGGTTCTCGCGGATACCACTGAACATCTGCCGAGGCAGGGTGACTTGCTCTGGGCCGGCGAGAAACAGCGTTACCACGACTTCATCGAACGAGGTGGCAAAGGCAAATAGCGCCCCGGAGATAACGCCGGGGGCGATCAGCGGCAGGGTCACTCGGCGAAAGGCGGTGAGTGGCGAAGCGCCTAGGCTAGAGGCCGCACGCACCAGGTTGTAATTGAAGCCCTGCAGCGTGGCAGACACCGTGATGATCACGAACGGCACACCCAGAACCGCATGCACGAGGATCAGCGAGATATAGCTATTACCCAGGCCTAAAGGCGCCAGGAACAGATAGCTGGCTACGCCGACAATTACCACCGGCACCACCATCGGCGAAATCACCAGGCTCATGACCAAGGCCTTGCCGCGAAACTCGCCGCGGGTCAGGCCGATGGCCGCGAGTGTGCCCAGCACCATGGCGATAAAGGTCGCTGCGGGCGCAATAATCAGGCTGTTTTTCAGGGCGCGCATCCAACTGGCCGACTCGAAGAAGTCTTGGTACCACTGCAGGGAAAACCCTTGCAGTGGGTAGGTCAGAAAACTGCCAGAGTTGAACGACAACGGAATGATCACCAGCACCGGCAGAATCAGGAACAGCAGTACCAGGGCGCACAAGGTGCGCAAGCTGTAGTGCCAGATCCGTTCAATAGGTGACATATAGGGGCTTAGCATCTCGACTTTCTCCTTAGCTCATACGCAGGCGGCTAGCGCCCACTAGCCAGCTGTAAACCACATAGAGCACCAAGGTCGCGAGTAACAACAAACCACCAAGCGCTGTGGCCATACCCCAGTTGATGCTGACGTTGGTGTAGAACGCGACGAAGTAGCTGACCATTTGATCGCTAGGGCTGCCGAGCAACGCAGGGGTGATGTAGTAGCCAATGGACAGGATGAACACCAACAGGCAGCCTGCGCTGACACCCGCCACCGTTTGCGGGAAGTACACGCGCCAGAAGCTGGCAAATGGATGGCAGCCCAGTGAAATAGCGGCGCGCATATAGGTCGGCGATATACCTTTCATCACGCTATAAATCGGCAGAATCATGAAGGGCAGCATGATGTGGACCATGGAGATATAAACCCCGGCCCGGTTGAACACCAATTGCAGGGGCTCATCAATAATGCCCAGGCTAATCAGCGCGCCGTTGATCAAACCGGAGGACTGCAACAGCACAATCCAGGCCGCAACCCGCACCAAGATTGAGGTCCAAAACGGCAGCAGCACCAAAATCATCAGCAGGTTGCTTTGCCGTGTTGGCAGGGTGGCCAGCAAGTAAGCCAGTGGGTAGGCCAACAGCAAGCAGATGGCGGTAATCACCAGGCCCATCCAGAACGTACGCACGAAAATATCGAGGTAAATCGCTTGATCAGGCGACGCCGCAGCCAGCTCGCCGAGGTCATCAATACGATGATCCACCGCAGCCAAGAGGTAATAGGGACTGATGCTACTGGTGTTGCGACGAATGACCTGCCAATACGCGGGATCTCCCCAGCGCTCGTCGAGGTCTTCAAGGGCATCTTTATAAGACGCAGGCTCAGTCTTGAACGGCAGCGCTCTGGCGCTTTTCATCATCAAGCTGCGGTAGCCCGCCTGCTCCATGTTCATGCGCTTTGATAGATCGCCAATGGTGCGACTCTTACGCGCCTCGGCAAGGTCGAGGCTAAGCGCCTTGTACACAGGCTCACCCGGCAACGCGCGACCGTCCCAATCGCCAATCGCTGCCACTGTCAGCGGCAGTGTGTCGACCACCTCAGGGTTGCTCACACTTTTGTAGAGCAGTGCTGCAATAGGAACCAGAAAGATCAGCACCAGAAAGATCACCAACGGTGCGATCAACGCTTGAGCTTTCAGGCGGTTAAGCCGCTCGGCACGGGCCAGGCGCTGCTTCAGCGTGGTGCCGGCGTTCTCGTTGAGAGGCACTGCAATGGCCATAACGAACTCCGAAAATCAGGGAAGGCACCCCTGCAAAAATGCAGGGGTGCTAAGCGGTGGCTAGCGGGCCGCCCAGGAGTTGAAGCGCTGTTCCAGTTGCTCGCCGTAATCAGCCCAGAACGTCACGTCGATCGCGACCTGATTGTCGATGTTGCCTGGCGCTGTCGGCATATCACTCAGCAACTCTGGCGCGAGCAGGTTGATGGCTTGTTTGTTAGCTGGGCCGTAAGCAATGTTTTCCGAAAAGGTTTTTTGCTGCTCCGGCTGCACAGTGAAGGCGATGAACTTCTGCGCTGTCTCAAGGCTTTTCGCGCCTTTAGGGATCGCCCAGCTGTCGAAGTCATAAATACCGCCGTTCCACACCACTTTCAGGTTGCTTTCGTTTTTCACCGCAGCAATTCGACCGTTATAAGCGGAGCTCATAACCACGTCGCCAGAGGCCAGAAACTGCGGAGGCTGGGCTCCGGCTTCCCACCACTGAATGCTCGGTTTGATCTGATCAAGCTTTGCGAAAGCACGGTCCTGGCCTTCTTTAGTGGCCAGCACGCCGTACACATCTTTGGGCGCGACACCATCAGCCATGAGGGCGAACTCGAGGGTGTATTTAGCGCCTTTACGCAAACCGCGCTTGCCCGGGAATTTATCGGTATCCCAGAAATCCGCCCAACCCGTTGGTGCTGAGGCGAGCTTGTCGGCGTTGTAAGCCAGTACGGTTGACCACACGAAGAAGCCAACGCCGCACGGCTGAATAGCGCCGCTAATAAAGGTGTCCGCACTGCCAAACTGGGCCGGATCAATTTCCTCGAACATGCCTTCTTCGCAGCCGCGCGCGAGCTCCGGTGATTCAACTTCAACCAGATTCCAGGTCACACTGTTGGTATCAACCATGGCTTTAACCTTGGCCATTTCACCGTTGTAGTCACCGGCTATGATTTTATTAGCGGTGGCTTTTTCCCACGGCTGGTAAAAGGCCTTGATTTGCGCCTCTTTGTTAGCGCCACCGAAGGCAATCACCGTGAGGTCGTCGGCCATTGCCGGCGCGGCGAATGCGACAGCCAATGTCAGTGCTGTAAGCGAGAGAGTTTTGGTCATTGTTGTTTTCTCCACTGCAGGATTGATGAAGCGAGGTGAACTCAGTTTGTTTCGATCAGCGGGTCCAGGGCGCGCACATGCTCGACCTCCCAGCCTAGGGGGACGACATCGCCTACAGCCAATGCTGGGTCGAGTTCGGCAATCGGTTGCTTGACGAAAAAGTCGCTCATGCCACACACCTCTAGACGAACCCGTACGTGGTCGCCGAGGTAGACAAATTCGGATACACGGCCCGAAAAACGGTTCTGGCAGGACTCACTCGAACCATTCAGGCGAACTCGCTCTGGGCGCACCGACAGCGTCACCGGCTCCCCGCACTGACCCACGTTCACCGCCAGGGCTTCGACTTTTTCGCCACGGGCCAGCTCGACCATGCAACGCTCGCCGGTTTGGCTGAGCAAGCGGCCATTGAGCCGGTTGTTTTCACCAATGAAGTTGGCGACGAAGGTGTTGCTCGGCTCTTCATATAGCGTGCGCGGGTCAGCGATCTGTTGAATTTCGCCTTGATGAAACACAGCCACACGATCAGACATGGTCAGGGCTTCGCCCTGGTCATGGGTCACGTAAACCACGGTGACGCCCAAGCGTTTGTGCAGGTGCTTAATCTCCATCTGCATGTGTTCGCGCAGTTGCTTATCGAGGGCGCCAAGCGGCTCATCCATCAGCACCAACTGCGGCTCAAACACCAGCGCACGGGCCAACGCCACACGCTGTTGTTGTCCACCTGAAAGCTGGCCGGGGTAGCGATTACGGAAGCTGTCGAGCTGCACCATGGACAAGGCTTTTTTTACCCGTTCGGTGCTGTCGGTGCGTGACATGCCGCGTACTGAAAGAGGAAACGCCAAGTTCTCGGCCACGGTCATGTGAGGAAACAGAGCGTAGTTTTGGAACACCATGCCGATGTCGCGTTTGTGCGGAGGGAGCTTGGTGAGCGAGCGGCCGCCGAGCTGGATATCGCCTGCGGTGGGGGTTTCAAACCCGGCCAGCATCATCAGGCTGGTGGTTTTGCCGGAGCCAGAAGGGCCAAGCAAGGTGAGGAACTCACCCTTGCGTATATCCAGATTGAGATCTTTAACGATCAGATTTTCGCCGTCGTAGCTTTTCTGAATACCACGGAAACTTACCAGTACGTCATTGTCCTGAGACCCAGTCATCGCCATACCCTTGTTTTTATCTGCACGCTGTTGGGTACAGAGAGTAGGCACGGTTGTAGATTGTAAAAATCGGGCAGGATGACAACTGTTTATAGGTCTGTAGGACAATCTCTTGTAGGGATTGCCCTACAAAAAGATGCAGAGCGGCAAAGCACTCACATCAGTTTGTGGTCAATGGCGTAGCGCACCATGTCCGCTAAAGAGGTCATACCGAGCTTTTGCATCAAGCGAGCTTTATGGGTACTCACGGTTTTATTACTAACGGCCAGATGCTGGGCAATTTCATTGACGCCTTCACCACGAACCAGTCGCTCAAATACCGAGAACTCGCGTTCAGATAATTGCGCATGCAGCGGTCGTGAATCGGTAAGGCCGACCTCGAACACCATGCGGTCCGCCAACGCCGGGTCGATATAACGACCACCCGCGGCTACTTTGCGTATGGCGGTAATCAGTAGCGCAGGTTCACTGTCTTTGGTGGCGTAGCCTGCAGCCCCTACTTTAAGCGCGCGTGCTGCCATCTGCGCTTCATCGTGCATGGATAACACGAGAATCGCTGGCGAATCAGCCAAGGCACGAATCCTCGGGATAGCTTCAAGGCCATTGACCCCCGGCATGGAGATATCCAACAGCACCACATCGCAGGGTGTGCGCCGCAGGCATTCGAGCAACTGCTCACCGTTACCGGCCTCCCCCACAACTTGCAGGTCCTGGCACATACCAAGAAGGGTTTTTATGCCTTCGCGAACAATGGTGTGATCTTCTGCAACCATGACTCGAATCACTGCAGTTCCTCTTCACTCAAGGGCACGCGCGCGCACAGGGTTGTGCCTTCGCCGCACTGACTGTCAATGCTCAGGGTGCCGCCCAGCATCAAGATGCGTTCGCGCATACCGACCAAGCCAAATGACCTTACAGGTTTGTCGCTGCTGGTGGTAAACCCCTGGCCGTCATCACTGATGCACAGGCTCAACTCGCCATCCTGCAAACTCAAGGTAACGTGCACGCTGTGCGCTTGCGCATGACGCATCACATTGGTCAGTGCTTCTTGAAGAATACGGAATAACCCTGTGGCTTTGGCGTCGCTCAACTTCGGTAAATTGTCGGGCACATCCACCAGACAGGTGAGGCGACTGCGTGTCTCAAAGCGGCTCACTTGCCACTCGATGGCCGACGCAATGCCTGCATCCAGAATAGGTGGGCGTAGCGCCATTGCGACGTCGCGCACCAATTGGAATAACTGGGCTATCAGGCGTTTTATGTTGTGCAGGTGATCATCCAGCGCGGGTACCTGCCCCGCACACGCCAACTCACACATCGCGATTTCGAGCTTTAGCACTGTGAGCATTTGGCCCAGCTCATCATGCACTTCGCGGGCAATGCGGGTTTTTTCCTCTTCACGCACGCTTTCTAAATGCTTGGACAGCTCGCGCAGCTGGCTACGCGATTCGGACAGCTCAAGTTCGATGTGTTTATTGGCCGTAATGTCCCAGACCACCCCATCCCACACCACGCGCTGGTGATCCAGGTGACGCGCAGTGGCGCGAATATCAGCCCAACGCAGATCGCCGTCTTTTCTTAAAATACGCCCCTGCCAAAACCAATCACTGTCGCTGGCTAAGGCGATTTCCTGGCTCAGGTTGTAACTCGCCAGATCATCCGGATGAACCAAGCTGCGGATGCCGCGATCAACGCGTTGCAGCTCTTCAGCCGGGTAGCCCACCAACGCCTGACTGACCGAGCTGATATAGGCGAAGACAACTGGCTGATCGATAACCGGACGCTCCAGACGAAACACCAACCCGGGAATGTTGCCGGCGATACCTTTAAAACGCGCTTCGCTCTCCTGCAAGGCCGCGTTAGCCAGGCGTCGTTCGGTTATATCTGAGAGAAATACCACCAGATATTCGGCATCGCGAAAGCGTAAAAAACTCAGTGAAAGATTCACTGGCAACATACGCCCATCTGCCCGCACGCATTCCGTTTCAAAGCTCAGCGGCCCTTCTTCACGGCTTCGAACCTGTTTCCACAGGGTCAACCAGCGGTCCATGCTTAGGTTCGTTTCTAGCTCGCGTAATGGACGCTCGACTAGCCCTCCCGACGCATAACCCAGCATTGTCTCGGCAGCGTGATTGGCATAGCGCACATGGCTGTCCCAATTCACCCAGAGAATGCCCACGGTGCTGTGGTCGATGGAAAACTGGCTGAGGTGTAACGCTTGCTCGGCAACCTCGCGAATACTCAATTGGTGTCGGCTATGCAGTAACTGGTTCTCCAATGAGCGCCGTTGCCGGCGCAAATGCACAGCAACGGCAACCGCGCCAAGCAGTGCAATAAATAACAGTAAGGTCAAACCGCGCCAGAAAGACAGGGAGTCACTGGTTTGTGGGTACTTTAACGGCAACCAACGCTCACGCAGGCGGTCAACTTCACCAACCGGCAGGGCGCGCAGAGCTTGCTCCATGATCTCGGCCAGCATTGGCTGATCGCGCCGGCTGGCAATGCGCAGTAATTGCGGCAGGCCTAGATCACCGACAATTCTGAGCCCTGCAAATTGCGACTCACCTAACAGCAGACTTAGCCGCGCTTCATCAACCACGGCATAGCGGGCTTCGCGTTGTACTATTTTTTGCAATGCGACGCGCGCAGATGACACGGGCAGAATTTTCAGCTGGCTGTAGTTGCTGCGCAGGTAAGTCTCGGCTGCACTGGGCGAGCGCACGGAAAATATTTCTGCGGTTTCTAGGTTGTCGATATTCACCACATTGCCTGACTGGCGTTCACCGACGATTAAATGCGGCACGCGCATATAGGGGTCAGAAAAAAGCCACTGCCGCAGGCCTGCGGGTGATTGCTGCATACCGGGCACAAGGTCTAACTCGCCACGCTTTGCCGCTATATCTAACGCTGCGCGGCTAGAAAAACGCTGCCAAACCGGCTCAACCCCAATGCTGGCTAGTACTTGAGAGATCAGCTCGACATTCGCCCCAGAAAGCTTCTGCAATCGCTGGTCGTAACGGGCCCAAGGCGCTTGCATAAGCAGCCCTACGCGCAGCTTTTTATGTTGCGCTAGCCAAATTCGCTGCTCTGGTGTCAAAGAAACCTGAGGGTTCGTTCTAACCGCTTGGGCATGAGCTAAAACGGGCAGCAGCAACGCCACTGCAAAAACAAAACGCACCAATCGATGCATACGGAATCCACCCTTAGAGTAAGAGCCCAGTATGCATGAGCGTGATGTCATGCTGCTTTCGAAGGGTGTAACCATGAACAGCCCCGTGCATTATCAAGCAACTGCAAGAAGATGATCGTACCAGCCATCTACCACTCGCAGCTTTTGACCTTTCAAAATATAAGGTCAAACGAGGTTCTAAAAAATCAATTGGCACAGGGCGGCAGCGCTGACCTCACGACCAATGGCCGGCTGAATCACCCCACAGTGCAGCACCTCTGTTGGTGTACTCGATTGCACCAGGCTCACTCAATTAAGCCTTGAGACGCTTAACCCAAGCAGCTGTAGCCGTCTTACGCGCCTGGATCTGATTCTCTGTGTGGCCTTGCGCCCGATCTTTTTTGATTCGAATCTGAGCAGTGTCACTGGTCGGCTAATGAAACAACTGCTCACTCAACGCTGTACTGGCTTCTAACAATACCGGTAAGAACTTCGATTCAAGCTCCTGACGCGTGGTACGGCTGACGTGGGTGCCGACATTCAGCGCGGCGAGTACCTGGCCTGCTGAATCTTTCAGCGGAACGGCAACCGAACGTAAGCCCACTTCCAGTTCCTGATCGATGATCACCCAGCCCTGCTCACGGATTTGCGCAATGCTGTCCCACAGCCCTTGCGGCGTGTGCACGGTGCGACTGGTTTTAACTTGCAGATCGGCACTGCTCAGGTATTCCTCAATCGCTTGATCAGCCAGCCCCGCCAGTAGAATCCGCCCCATGGATGTGCAATAGGCCGGCAGCCTGCTGCCAACACTGAGATCCACCGAGATCAGCCGCTGTGGCGTGGCCGAACGGGCAATGTAGAGAATCTCGTCCCCTTCCAGCGTGGCCATCGAACACGCTTCATGCAGCTGCTCGCTGATGCGGTCGAGAATCGGCTGGGCAGTAACCGCCAGCGGCGTCGACGACAGGTACGCATGGCCCAGGGTCAACACCTTGGGCAACAGGGAATAAGTGCGGCCATCGCTGGTGGCGTAACCCAGTTTCATCAAGGTGTGCAGGCAACGCCGCACGGCCGCGCGGGGTATCTCGGTGCGGTGGCTGATCTGGGCAATGGTGAGGTGACGCTTGCGCTCCTGAAACGCATGGATAACCGCGAGTCCGCGCGCCAATGACGTCATGAAATTGGGGTCGCCGGTCAGGGCTTCGATACGCTTGGCCGGCGACGCGACAATGGGCGGAGCCAGGGTCGACAGGGGCAAATAGTGTTCATCACTCATTGGTTTGTCCTGAACAGAACGGCTGTTATGGGCGATTATCGAACTGTAGATCGATAATCGCAATTGACCACTGCTCAGCATCACTCTACCGTGGCGCCGCCGCTGTCGCCCACCCTGTCTACAGGCAGGTGCCTTGCGCCACAGCGCCATGACCTTGCCCACAAGGTAGGGCCATGCTCCCCATTCGGCGGCCTCCTCCATCACGCTACTCGCGTGGTGGAGAGTGGCTCGCAGATGTCATCCGCAGTGCACATTCAGCAAGTGGCTACGCGTCTAGTCTGCTCTTTGCATCCCAAACGGGTCGGTAAGTGAATGGACGCGTTGCCGTTATCTTCCAGGCGCGTAGCACCGCTGCAACAGAGGTGCGCAAAGCCTGCGACTGAACCACACAGGATGCTCCGCGCGGCGACGATTAAACGCCAAATGCCCTTCGCCTTACGTGCTTAGCAGCGCCGGCCAATTGCACGTATGCGCCGGCACTTTTTAAAACGCACTCAGGGGCTAACAGTGCCACTGCGCTGCCTGCAATTAATGCCTGCAGCGCACGCGCCCCGGTATGCTGACTTAGACGCGTGCTTCTCACTGCAGCGCAGTGAGTCGCTCTCAAGCCAGCAGGAAATCCAGCACGCGGCTGGAAAACAATGCACCGGCTTCGACGTTCGACAGGTGCGCAGCATGCAACTCAAGCATTTGTGCACCGCGAATACGGTCGACCATAAAGCGTCCATCGGCAGGCGTCGTGACAGCGTCCTCGCTGCCGCAAACCACCAACACCGGCAGTGTGATGCTGCCCAGTTGCTCGCGGAAATCCGCATCACGCACAGCTGCACAGTTGGCGGCATAGCCTTGCGGCGAAGTCTGCGCCAGCATCCCGACAATCGGTTCAACCTGGCTGGGTTGGGCAGCCGCAAACGCCGGGGTGAACCAGCGGGCAATGGAACCATCACGCAGTGCCAGCATCGCCGCAGCGCCATCACGCAGGACGGTTTCGATGCGTGGGTTCCACACATCCGGGTTACCGATTTTCGCGGCGGTATTGCACAGCACTACACGCTGCAGCCGTTGCGGCGCATTAATCGCCAGCCACTGACCAATTAGCCCGCCCATGGACAGCCCGCAGAAAAACGCCTGTTCAATATTCAGGGCATCCAGAAGGGCCAGCACGTCACGGCCATTTTGCTCGATGCTATAGGGCCCCTCAGTGACCAGTGACTGGCCATGCCCGCGGGTGTCATAGCGCAGCACCCGGAAGTGCTCGGTGAACGCCGCCATTTGCGCGTCCCACATGTGCAAGTCAGTGCCCAGGGAATTGGACAGCACCAGCACCGGTGCCTGCGCCGGGCCTTCGAGCAGGTAATTCAGTTCGCCATCGGCGAGTTGTACGGCAGTCATAAAGGCTCCTAGAGGGAGAAAGTCTGGAGGTGAGGCCACCGCTCATTACGCTGGAGGCGCCCGTCACACCGGGCATGTTCATGCCCGGGGATCACCGGTGGATTATGGCTATTACTCAGCCGCTCAAACGCGCTCAATCGCCAAGGCCAAGCCCTGCCCAACACCCACGCACATGGTTGCCAGACCATATTTACCGCCGGTTTTCTGCAGATGATGTACAGCGGTCAGCACCAGGCGGTTACCGCTCATGCCCAGTGGATGACCGAGGGCAATGGCACCGCCGTTGGGGTTGACCCGCGCATCGTCGTCGGCCAGCCCCAGCTCACGGGTCACCGCCAAGCCTTGCGCGGCAAACGCCTCATTCAGTTCAATCACATCGAACGCCTGTAAATCGAGGTCAAGGCGCGCCAGCAACTTGCGCACGGCCGGTACCGGCCCAACCCCCATGACGCGCGGCAGCACGCCACCGCTGGCCATACCCAACACTTTGGCGCGGGGCGTGAGGCCATATTTCTTTACAGCCTCGGCGCTGGCCAGAATCATCGCCGAAGCACCATCGTTGAGGCCTGAGGCATTACCGGCGGTGACGGTCTTTCCCTCACCATTGACTGGTTTGAGCTTTTCCAGCGCGGCGAGGGAGGTGTCGCCACGCGGGTGTTCATCCGTATCGATGACAGTATCGCCCTTCTTGCCTTTGATCAGCACCGGAACGATTTCCTCGGCGTAGTAACCCGAGGCCTTGGCCGCAGCCGCACGTTGCTGACTACGCAGGGCGAAAGCGTCCTGATCGGCGCGACTGATGCCGCAGTCCTCGGCGACATTGTCACCCGTGACCGGCATCGTCTCGACACCGTATTGCTGTTTCAGCGCCGGGTTGATGAATCGCCAACCCATGGTGGTGTCTTCCAGTTTCTGCGCGCGACCAAAGGCGCTTTCGGCCTTGCCCATCACATACGGGGCGCGGGTCATGGACTCAACGCCAGCCGCGATGGCCAGCTCCATTTCACCGCTGGTGATGGCGCGGAATGCCGCGCCGATGGCTTCCATGCCCGAAGCGCAGAGGCGGTTAAGGGTCACACCCGGCACGCTGGCCGGCAAACCGGCGAGCAGCAGCGCCATGCGCGCCACATTGCGGTTGTCTTCGCCGGACTGGTTAGCGCAGCCCATAAACACTTCGTCTACGGCCGTCCAGTCAACCTGCGGGTTGCGCTCGATCAGCGCCCGCAGCGGGATGGCGGCCAGGTCGTCGGCACGCACCGGCGCCAAGCCACCGTTTAGACGGCCAATGGGGGTACGGATGGCGTCACAGATGAAAACCTCGCGGCTCATTCGTCACTCCCCTTCTGCCCGTGGGCAACGGCAGTGCGGGCTTCCAGGTCGCGCAGGGCGGCCAGTTCTTCGGCTCTCGGCGCCTCGGTCGTGGTCACCACATCGGCGAACCGAATCTGCCAACCGGTGTTCTCAATCACCTGCTCGCGGGTCACGCCGGGGTGCATCGAGGTGACGATGAATTCGTTGCTGCCCGCTTCCGGTTCCATAATGCACAGGTCTGTGATGATCGCCACCGGCCCCGCACCAGGCAGGCCCAGGCGCTTGCGATGATCACCGCCTTCGCCATGGCCAACCGAGGTGATGAACGCCAGCTTATCCACGAAGGTGCGATGGCCCTGCTTAAGGATGATCAGCACCTTCTTCGCGCTGCCGGCAATTTCCGGCGCGCCACCGGCGCCTGGCAGGCGTACCTTGGGCTGGTGATAGTCACCAATCACCGTGGTATTGATGTTGCCGAACTTGTCGACCTGCGCAGCGCCGAGGAAGCCGACGTCAATGCGCCCGCCCTGCAGCCAGTAACGGAAAATCTCGCCAGTCGGCACTACGGTGTCAGCGGTTTCGGCCAGCTCGCCGTCACCGATGGACAGTGGCAACACAGTCGGTTTGGCACCGATGGGGCCGGACTCGTATATCAGCACCACTTCAGGGGCATGGGTCAGGCGCGCCAGATTGGCCGCCTTGGATGGCAGGCCGATGCCGACGAAGCAGACGCTGCCGTTGCCCAGATTGCGCGCAGCCGCCACGGTCATCATTTCATTGGTGTTGAAGTCGCTCATCACTTGGCCTCCGCGTTCAATTTCGCCTGGAACTGCAGAAAATCTTCAGTGCCACGGATGTAGGTGTCGATCCAGGCCGTAAAGGTTTCGCGGTCGCGCGCGATGGGGTCCCACGCTTGGTAGAAGCGGTTGTCACGTTCGTAGTAACCGTGGGCATAAGACGGATGCGCACCACCCGGCACGACGCACACGGCGGTTAGCGCCCAGCTCGGCAATACGCAGGCGTTCATCGGTGCTTGCAGGTCATCAACGATTTCTTCGACGGTAACGATGCAACGCTGGGCCGCCAAGGCTGCCTCTTTTTGCACCCCGAGAATGCCCTGGATCAGCACGTTGCCCGCGCGGTCGGCTTTCTGCGCGTGGATGATGGTCACATCCGGGCGCACGCTCGGCACAGTGGCCAGCTGCTCGCCGGTGTAAGGGCACGCGATAAATTTGATGTCTGGATTGACCTTGACCAAGTCCGAGCCCTGGTAGCCACGCAGCACCGCAAACGGCAGATTCGAGGCCCCGGCGACATAGGCATTGGCCATCGCCGCGTGGCTATGCTCGCTGATGGCCAGCGGATGCGGCCAGCCCTTCTCAACCGCGTCGCGCAGGCGATGCAGCGAGCCCACACCGGGGTTACCGCCCCAGGAAAAAATCAGCTTTTTGGCACAACCGGCACCGATCAGCAGGTCATACACAAGGTCGGGCGTCATGCGCACCAACGTCAGGTCTTTCTTGTTCTGACGAATGATCTCGTGCGACGCCGCAGTCGGAATCAAGTGGGTAAAGCCTTCGAGGGCGATGGTATCGCCGTCGTTGACGAAGCGTTTAACCGCGTCATGCAGGGAAATAATTTCAGCCATGGTGATCTCGGTTGTTATCGGGACGTAGCAGCACGCCGGGTAGAGAAAAAGTACCCGCGGACCGATACGCAAACAATCCGATAATCGACTTACTGTTCGATAATCGAACAAATCTAGACGTTCAGTCTGCCGCTTCTGCTGCCGCACACAGCGCCTGCATCTGCAGGATGCGTTCACGCTGGCCGACGAGCTGGGCGACGATGCGCAGTACGATTTCCTGGCGCGCCTTGGCCCCTGCGCGCATTTCGGCCATGGCCTGCAGGGCAGCGCTGGTGGTGTCCAGACCGTGGCGCGTAGAGTCGGTGGCATGCTGCATGCCAAGCCGCGCTTCGTCGGCCGAACGCTGCAGGTTGCCGGCGATCTGGCGGATCTGTTCGCTGGAATCGTTGGCACGTACAGCCAAGTTGCGCACCTCGTCGGCCACCACGGCAAAACCACGGCCGTTTTCGCCTGCACGCGCGGCCTCAATGGCCGCATTAAGCGCCAACAAGTTGGTCTGCCGGGCGATATCCTGAATGCTGCTGACAATCGCCCCAATGCGCTGAGATTGCTCACCTAGGGTGTTGAACACCTCCCCGGTGCGCTGCAGATAATCGGCCAGCTCGCTGATCGACTGACTGGCCGCTTGAATGCTCTCGGCGCTGCTAGTCACCTTCTGGCCGGACTGCTGCGCCAGTTCGGTAGCAAACTGCATGTCGGCCTGACTCTGCTCGATGGCGTTAAGCAGTTCGTGTTGGTGCTG